>FWPV01001408.1_pt1 | contig 66850 bp, 50 predicted proteins | sample 2228371 | NCBI WGS metagenome assembly FWPV01 (sample SAMEA103939776, study PRJEB20133) | metagenome
CTGCGCTTCGCTTCGGGCAACCTGCGGTGCTCGCGTCCAGCGGGGTCTCGCTCGAACTCGCTGCGCTGCGCTTCGCTCAGACAATCGCGAGCCCTGATCCGCTGGCCGCTGCGCTCCTCGGCGCATACAGAGGGGATGGGGGAGCCAAACAGCCAAACAGCCTCTCGGGCCATTGCTTCGCTCGGCCCTTTGTTGTGGGCGCAAGCACCTTGCGCAGGGCGCAGCATTTTTTGGGTCGAGCGCAGCGACGACCCGAATGGCTGTTTGGGTGTTTACCCCCTGCTGGCTGCGCCTGCGGCGGGGCGGTTGCGGGGTGGCATGGGCGTCGCAGCGCCCATGCTTCGTCATCTGACTCGCCGTGGCTGTCCGAGCGGCGCTGCGCAGCAGCAAAGCGAGTTCCACGGCGCACCCCGCAACCGCACCGCCGCAGGTTTGCCCCGTAGCGCAGCGAAGGGGTCGCAGACTGGGGGTCGCCTTTCTTTTGGGTACTTTTCTTTGGCGAAGCAAAGAAAAGTGCCTCGCCCGCCGGGGCGAAATCCCGGCTCCCGCCCTTGGCAAAGGCATGCAGCCAAAAGAATGGTGACGAATCAGGAACCTATCAAATCAGTAGCTGCCAGCGCTTATCTAATAAGCGCTAGAGCCATAAAACACATCAAAACCCAGAGGCCCGCCCCATGAGCCTCTCCACCCCCTTCATCCACCGCCCCATCGCCACCATGCTCCTCACCCTGGGCCTGGCCCTGGTGGGCGCGGTGTCGTACTTCCTTCTGCCCGTCGCCCCGCTGCCCCAGGTCGATTACCCCACCATCTCCGTCAGCGCCAGCCTGCCCGGCGCCAGCCCCGACACCGTGGCTGCCACCGTCGCCACGCCGCTGGAGCGGGCACTGGGCTCCATTGCCGGGGTCAACGAAATCACCTCGCGCTCCATCCTGGGCAGCACCAACATCACCCTTCAGTTCGATTTGAGCCGCGATGTAGACAGCGCCGCGCGCGATGTGCAGGCGGCCATCAACGCGGCGCGCTCGCTGTTGCCCACGGGCATGCCCAGCAACCCGACCTACCGCAAGGTCAACCCGGCCGATTCGCCGATCATGATCCTGGCGCTCACGTCCAGCTCGCTCACGCGCGGGCAGATGTACGACGCAGCCTCCACCGTGCTGGCGCAAAAGCTCTCGCAGGTCGAAGGGGTGGGGCAGGCCACCGTCAGCGGCGGGGCGCTGCCTGCGGTGCGTGTGTCGCTGGACCCGGTGCGGCTCGCGGCCAACGGCGTGTCGCTGGAGCAGGTGCGCAGCGCCATCAGCACCACCAACGCCAACCGCCCGCTGGGCGCGGTGGAGCGTGAAGACCACTATTGGCAAATTGCTGCCAACGACCAGGCACGCGTGGCGGCCGACTACGCGCCGCTGGTGCTGCGCTGGAAGGACGGCAACGCCATTCGCCTCTCAGACGTGGCCGAGGTGACCGACTCGGTGCAGGACGTGCGCAACTTCGGCGTGGCCAATGGCAAGCCCGCCATCTTGCTGCAGGTGTTCAAGCAGCCGGGCGCCAACATTCTGGAGGCCGTGGACCGTGTGCGATCTTTGCTGCCGCAATTGCAGGCGTCTATCCCGGCGGCCATCGACATTGAAATCGTTTCAGACCGCACGCCCACGCTGCGTGCTTCGGTCAAAGAGTTGGAGAACGCGCTCGTCATCGCTGTGGCGCTGGTGATCCTGGTGGTGTTTCTGTTCCTGCGCAACGGGCGCGCCACGCTCATCCCGGCGGTGGCGGTGCCGGTGTCGCTGGCGGGCACGTTCGGGGTGATGTACCTGGCGGGCTACACGCTCGACAACCTCTCGCTCATGGCGCTGACCATTGCCACCGGCTTTGTGGTGGACGATGCCATCGTGGTGCTGGAAAACATCATGCGCCACATGGAGCGGGGCAAGTCGGCGCTGCAGGCGTCATTGGATGGTGCCCGCGAGATCGGTTTCACCGTGGTCTCCATGAGCATTTCGCTCATCGCCGTGTTCGTGCCCATTCTGTTCATGGGCGGCATCGTGGGCCGGTTCTTTCGAGAATTTGCCATCGTCATGTCGGCGGCCATTCTGGTGTCGCTGCTGATTTCGCTCACCACCACGCCCATGATGTGTGCGGCCTTGCTCAAGCACCCTGCGCCTGCGCAGGCGGCGCCGCGCACGCTCTGGTGGGCGCGGTTTTCGCGGTGGGTGGATGGCTGGCAGACCCGTGGTTTGCGGGCGTACCGCCACAGCCTGGCCTGGTGCCTGCGCCACCAGCCTGTCGTGCTGCTGGTGCTGGCCGGTGTGGTGGGGCTCAATGTGTACCTCTACACCGCCATCGACAAGGGCTTCATGCCCGAGCAGGACACGGGCCGCATCTCGGGCTTCATCCGGGCCGACCAGGCCACGTCGTACCAGGCCATGGAGCAGCGTTTGCAGCGCTTTTTGGCCATCGTGCAGGCCGACCCGGCGGTGGAATACGTCACCGGCACCACCGGCGGCTGGCAGCGCAACGCTGCGGCGATGTTCATGACGCTCAAGCGCGGGCCGGGGCAGGAGTCGTCTGAGGTGGTGATCGCCCGGCTGCGCGAGCAGCTCAAGAACGAGCCTGGCGCGCGCCTGTTCATGTCGCCGCAGCGTGACATCCGTATTGGTGGGCGGCAAAGCGGCGCCTCGTTTGACTACACGCTGCAGGCCGACGACATTACCGAACTGCGCACCTGGGAGCCACGCATCCGCCAGGCGCTGTCGCAACTGCCTGAGCTGGAAGACGTGAACAGCGACGTGGCTGACTACGGCTTGCAGACCACGCTGGTGATTGACCGCGATGCCGCCACGCGGCTGGGCCTCACCATGGCGCAGATCGATGCCACCTTGAACGACGCCTTTGGCCAGCGCCAGGTGGGCGTCATCTACAACCCCCTCAACCAGTACCGCGTGGTGATGGAAGCCGCGCCGCAATACCTGCAAAGCCCCGAGACGCTGCGCGGCTTCTTCTTTGTGAACAACGTGGGCCAGCAGGTGCCGCTCACGGCGTTTGCACGCATCACCACCACCAACACGCCGCTGTCTGTGAACCACGAGCGCGGCACACCGGCTAGCACCATCAGCTTCAGCCTGGCGCCGGGCGTGTCACTGTCGCAGGCGGCAGATGCCGTGAACAACGCCGTGGCCGAACTGGGCGTGCCCGTGGGCATTCGCGGCAGCTTCAGCGGCACGGCGGGGGCGTTCCAGTCGGCCCTGGCGGGGCAGCCGCTGCTCATCCTGGCGGCCATCATCACCATCTACCTGGTGCTGGGCATCCTGTATGAAAACCTGGTGCACCCCATCACCATCCTCTCCACGTTGCCCTCCGCCGGAGTGGGGGCGCTGCTGGCGCTGATGTGGTTCAAGACGGAGTTCTCGCTCATCGCGCTGATTGGCGTCATCTTGCTGATTGGCATCGTCAAAAAGAACGCGATCATGATGATCGACTTCGCCCTGGCGCGGCAGCGTGATGGCTACGCCACCGCGGCCCAATCCATCTACCGCGCCTGCAGCCTGCGCCTGCGCCCCATCCTCATGACCACCATGGCCGCCATTTTTGGTGCGCTGCCTCTGGCGCTGAACCGTGCGGACGGGGCCGAGCTGCGCCAACCCCTGGGCATTGCCGTGGTGGGTGGGTTGCTGGTGAGCCAGCTGCTCACGCTCTACACCACGCCCGTGGTTTATGTCGCGCTGGACCGCTTGCGCCAGCGTGTGCTGCGCGCTTTGCGCCGCCAGCGGGGGCGTGCGCCCCAGGCCGCTCATGGCCCCGTGGCCCCAGCGCTCGAAGGAAACGATTGATGTCTGCCATGCCACTATCCCTTGCGTTGACGATCCGTTCTTGCCGGCCTGCCGCCCGGCGCCTGCTGCCTGCCTTGCTGGCAGTGGCCGGGTTGGCGGCGTGCAGCACCCCGCCGGTGTACGAACGCCCCGTACAGCCCGTGCCTGCCCACTACAAGCAAGCCTTGGCCGCTACGGCGGGGGGTGTTTGGCAGCCTGCGCAGGCAGGCCAAATCGCCGCTGAAGCCCCCGCCGCGTGGTGGACGCTGTACGGCGATGCCACGCTCAACGCCCTGCAAGAGCAGGCCGCCAGCGGCAACCAGAGCATTGCCTTGTCTCTGGCCCGCCTGCGCGCCGCGCAGGCCGCCGTGGCCGGCAGCCGCGCCAGCATGGCACCCACGCTGGGCACCAGCGCCAGCGCATCGCGCGCGCGCAGCAGCAGCCAGGCGCCCAATGGCAGTGCCAGTACCCGCACCAGCAGCAGTTATTCGCTGGGCCTGAACGCGAGCTGGGAGCTGGACCTGTGGGGCCGCATTGCTGGCACGGTGGATGCCGCCCAGGCCACCGCCCAGGCCAGTGCGGACGACCTGGCCGCCGCCCGCCTGTCGGTGCAGGCCAGCGTGGCACAAACCTATTTCTCGTTGCGTGCGGCAGAGGCCAACGCCCAAATCTTGCGTGAAACGCTGCAGGCCTACGAGCGCAGCTGGGAGCTGACGCGCAACCGCCAGCAAGCGGGCGTGGCCTCGGTGGCCGAGGTGGCGCAGGCCGAATCGCAATACAAGTCCACCCAGGTGCAATTGCTGGAGGCAGAAACCACCCGCGCCCAGCTGGAAAACGCCCTGGCTGCCCTGCTGGGCCAGGCCCCCGCCAGCTTCAGTCTGCCCGCCACCGGCACGCTGCCCCAGCCCCCCGTGGTGCCCGCCCAGCTGCCATCGCAACTGCTGGAGCGCCGCCCCGACATCGCCGCTGCCGAGCGCCGGGTGGCCGCTGCCAATGCGCAAATCGGCGTGGCCCAGGCCGCGTTCTTCCCGGCGCTCACGCTGTCGGGCACGGCGGGGTACCGGGGCTCGGAGCTGTCCAACCTGTTCAACGCCCCCAACCTGTTCTGGTCGCTGGGGCCGCAACTGGCGCTATCACTGTTCGATGGCGGTGCCCGCACCGCGGCGGTGGAATCGGCCCGCGCCGCCAACGAACAGGCCGCCGCCACTTACCGCCAGACGGTGCTGACGGCTTTGCAGGAAGTGGAAGACAACCTGACCGCTGCCACGGCTCTGGCGCAAGAGCAGCAACTGCAATCCGAAGCCCTGGCCGCCGCCCAGCGCGCGCTGGAGGTGGTGAGCAACCAGTACCGCGCGGGCACGGTGGGGTATCTCAATGTCATCACTTCGCAGGCTACGGCGCTGTCAGCCCAGCGCAGCCTGATCGATGTGCGCAGCCGCCGTCTGGCAGCCGTCAACACACTGCTCAAAAACGTGGCTGGCAGCTGGAGCACTGCCGCAGAAGAAGCAGCGCGCTAGGTTCGCCTGCGGCGGGCTGCAGGGTGCGTTGCGTACAGGTGCTTACACCAGGGCCGGGCAGGGCATGCCCCCCGCCGCGCAAGGGCCATGGCGTGTGCGGGGTATTTGCACAGGCTGGCGCTGACCCGGCCCCCGGCTGCCACACTCCGCGCCCAGGAGGCACCTATGTTGGTACAAATGATTTACGCCAGCCGCTCTTCGCGCGTGCTGGGGCCTGCAGACATCAAGGACATTCTTGGTGCATCGCAGCGCAACAATTCGCGGGCTGGCATCACCGGCGCCCTGTGCTTGCACAACGGCATCTTCCTGCAGCTGCTGGAGGGCGACCGCACTGCCGTGAACGTGCTCTACCACCGCTTGCTCAAGGACAGCCGCCATCGCGATGCGGCCATTCTCGACTTGGCGGAGATCCCGTTTCGCCGCTTCGGCACCTGGTCCATGGGGCTGATCGCCTCGCTAGAGTCCAACCGGCAGCTGTTCCTCAAATACTCGGCCAGCGCCGACTTCGACCCCTACGGCATGAGCACAGCCACGCTGCGCAGCTTTTTTGACGAAGTGCTGCAAAACGTGCGCTGGCTGGAATAAGGGGCCTTTGCACCGCAGGCGGCTACAGCAGCAAAAACGCTGCTGCCGCCACGGCGGTGGGCCCCAGCGCACCCAGCAGCAGCCCACCCGCACCCACCGTCTGGTCGGCAAAACCGTTTTTCAGCAGCGCCACGCCCGCAGGGTTGGGCGCGTTGGCAATCACGGTGAGGCCGCCGCCTGCCACGGCACCGGCCACCAGCATGTATTGGGCGGCAGGCGTGATGCCCTGGATGAGCGAGCCCAGGTAGGTGAGAGCGGCGTTGTCGGTGATGGCTGTGAGGCCCAGCGCACCCGCGAACAGGGCCAGGGGCTCCAGGCCCGCGACGATGGGTTGCAGCCACCATTGCTGCATGCCGCCCAGCACCACCAGCCCCGCCAGGAAGAAGCCCACCAGCAGTGCTTCTTTGAGGATGAGCGGGCTCTGGTGGCGTGCATAGGCCTGCGTGTAGCCCAGGAACATCAGAAAGATGCCCAAAAACACCACCGGGTGGTGTGCAAACAGCACCACGCCCGCCAGCAGCGCAATGTGCACAGCGGCCACACTCACCGGCACAGGGCGCTGGTCAGCCGCTTGTTGCCCTGCCTGCAGCGCTTCTGCGCTGGGCAGGTGCCGGCGCAGGGCCAGCGCACACGCCGTGGCGTTCACCAGCACGGCCAGCGCGGCCTTCCAGCCAAAGGTGGTGAGCATGAAGGCGCTGTCCCAACCCCAGGTGGCGGCCACCATCAGCACAGGGGGCGCGGCATACGAGGTGAGCGTGCCGCCGATGGACACATTGACGAACAGCACGCCCAGCGCCAGGTACTTGAGCCGCTCTGGCACACCTGCACGGAAGATTTGCGGGGCCAGCATGAGTGCGGCAATGGTCATGGCGGCGGGCTCGGTGATGAGCGAGCCCAGCAGCGGCACAGCCGCCAGCCCCAGCCAGGCAGTTGCTAGCGGGGTGGGCACCGGGGCCAGCTTGGCAAGGGTGTGGACGATGGCCACCACCGTGCGCAGCACCGGGCGCGATGCGGCAATGACCATGACCACGAAGACGAACAAAGGCTCGGTGTAGTTGCGCGATTCAGCGTATTGCAGTGCCTGCGGGCCGCCTACGGCCAGCGCCATGGCCACGATGAGCACCATGGCCCAGAAGCCGAAGACCACCTCGACTTCGCCCAGCAGGTGAAACAGCCCGGCGTGGCGTGGGTAGCGGTGCGAGAGCCGCTCGAAGAATTTGACGGAAAAGGTGTGCAGCAACGCCACGCCAAAAAGGGCAGCGGCAATCCATTGGATGAGGGGTGTGTTCATGCAGGCAAGCGGTCGTAGAAAAGCCGCGTGGCGGCCCGACCATCGCTGTACCTGTTGCGCCGATTTGCGCAGACACCCGGTGCGCATTTTAACCGCCAGGACTTGCGCAGCTGCGTAGGAGAAGGGCGCCCGTGGTGCCCGGCACCGCTACATCGCCTTGAACAGGTGTGCGTAAAGGCGGCTCACGGCCAGGCGCTCGGGGCGCCCGTGCAGGTTCAGGTGCAGCTTGCCAGATTCGTCGCGCACCGCGGTGGCGATGGCGCTGGCGCGCACCAGGGTGCTGCGGTGCACTTGCCAGGATTCCTGCGGGTCGAGCTGGTCTGCAAGCTCTTTGAGCGGGGTGCGGATGAGGTATTCGGCCCTGGCGGTGAGCACGCGGACGTATTTGTCTGCGGCTTCAAAGTACAGCACGTCGTCCACGGGCACCATGTGGATTTGGCTGCCGTGGCTGGCCTGGATGACGGTGAGGCGTGGGCGCTGTGCCTGGCTGCGGCGTGCCCACAGGGCCACCGGGCCCAGGGCGGTGGCCAGCACGGCGGCGGTGGGGTGGATGGCAACAGCGGGACTGAGGTTCGAAAAGGCAGGCAGGGCGGTGGTCATGGCGTTCATCTGTGCGGCATGGCGGGGATGGACGTGACTGTGCCGCTGTCCCCGCGCAGCCACCACCGTTTTGCGATGAACTGCACGGTGACGGCGCGAAATGCAGGCGGCTTACCGCGAGGTGCAGTCCGCTTCGGGCGAGGTGCGCAGGTGCTGCATCGCCTGCGAGTAGAGGCTGTGCCAAACCAAGATGCGGCGCGACGATAATTTGCGCTTTAGTTGGCCCGTGGGGCCTGAAGGAATTGCGCGTGGATATCGTTTTGCTGGTCAAGGCCGCCATCATGGGCGTGGTGGAAGGGTTGACCGAGTTTCTTCCCATCTCGTCCACCGGCCACCTGATTCTGGCGGGGTCGCTGCTGGGTTTTGACGATGCCAAGGCCAAGGTGTTCGATATCGCCATTCAGACCGGTGCCATCTTTGCCGTCATCCTGGTGTATTGGCAAAAGATCCGCGCCACGCTGGTGGCCCTGCCCACTGAACGGCAGGCCCAGCGTTTTGCGCTGAATGTGTTCATCGGTTTTGTGCCCGCCGTGTTGCTGGGCCTGCTGTTTGGCAAGGCCATCAAGGCGCACCTGTTCACGCCGGTGGTGGTGGCCACGACGTTCATCGTCGGCGGTTTCATCATCCTGTGGGCAGAGCGCCGCGCGCCTGTGGCCACGCGCATTGAATCGGTGGACGACATGGGCCCGCTGGATGCACTCAAGGTCGGCCTGGTGCAGTGCCTGGCCATGGTGCCGGGCACCAGCCGCAGTGGTGCCACCATCATCGGGGGCATGCTGCTGGGGTTGTCGCGCAAGGCGGCCACAGACTTCTCCTTCTTCCTGGCGATCCCCACACTGATTGGTGCGGGGGTGTACAGCCTCTACAAAGAGCGAGCGCTGCTCTCCTTGGCCGATGCGCCGATGTTCCTCACCGGGCTGGTGTTCTCGTTCATCAGCGCCTGGCTGTGTGTACGCTGGCTGCTGCGCTACATCAGTACGCACAGTTTTGTGGTGTTTGCCTATTACCGCATCGTGTTTGGTGTGGTGGTGCTGGCAACGGCGTGGTTGGGGTGGGTGCAATGGGCCGAATGAACATGCTGCGAGATGGGGTGGCGGTGACAGCCGCCCTGGTTTGCAGCGCCACAGGCTCAGCTTTGGCCGAGGATGTCGCCAGTCAGGCGACTTCCTCAACCTCTTCGGCCCACGGGCTGGAAGCAGTGTCCACACTGGCGTCTGGTGCTCCTGGTGAATCCGGGGCTGTGGTCACAGAGGCGGCGGCCCCAGCCCCCCAACCCCGTGTCAACTACGTGCTCGGCGCCATCGTCAGCTCAAGCCCTGACTACGCGGGCGGTGCCGAGCGCTCTTACGGCCTGCGGCCTGCCTGGGCGCTCGAGTACGGGCGCTTTCGCCTCAGTACCTCGCGCGGCAATGCCTTGATGGGGCACGGCCTGACCGCGCAATCAGAGTCAGGCGCCAGTGCGATGCTGGCGCAAAGCGAACGGTTTTCCCTGCGCGCTTCATTGCGCATAGACCAGGGCGATGACGGATCGGACTCTCCACGCCGCCGGGGCTTGCCCGAAGTGCGCTCCACCCTGCGGGCGCGGCTCAGCACCGGCTATGCCCTGACCTCACGCTGGTCAGTGGGCGCAGGGGTTTCGCAAGACATTCTGGGGCGTGACGGTGGCGCTCTGATGTCGCTCAACCTGGGCTACAGCTTTCCCTATTCACAGCAAACGCGGGTGTCGTTCGGTGTGGGGGCCGGCTTTGCTGACCGGCAGTACCTGCGCAGCCATTTTGGCGTGCCCGCAGGTTCGGCGAGCCCGCTGCCTGCGTTCGATCCGAAAGCCGGGCTTTATTCGGTGGATGCTGGCGTGGATGTGATGGTGGCCCTGAGCCGCCATTGGGTTGCGGTGGGTGGGGTGAGCGTGTCGCAGTTGCAGGGCGATGCGCGGCGCAGTCCGCTCACGGTGAAACCCCTGGGGTATTCGGCCTCGGTAGGGCTGGCATACCGCTGCTGCCGTTGAGGTGTGGGGGCATGGCCGGACACCCTGGCCGCTTGATTCGCGCAGAGGATGGCTAGGCTGATGACAGGGCCAGGTCGCCCGTGTTGCGGCGCACACAGAACTTGCCGCTTTGCTTGCCGCTGTACATCGCCGCATCGGCCAGCTTGATGAGGCCCGCCCCATCCTGGCTGTCAATGGGCGCGATGGCGTAGCCGATGGTCAGGCCCACCTGGACCTGGATGCCGCCCAGCGCGAAGGGCGATGAAAACGCTCCGAGCAACTTGAGGCCCAGTTCATGGGCTTGCGCCGTGCTGTGCAATTCGCCCGTCATCACCACAAACTCGTCGCCACCCAGGCGGGCAATCACGTCAGACTGGCGCAGGTGGCCCTGCAGGCGGCGGGCCACGGCCACCAGCAGCTCGTCGCCCACGTCGTGCCCGTGCTGGTCGTTGACGGGCTTGAAACCGTCCAGATCCATCACGTAGACCGCCAGCAGGTTTTCATGTGTGGCGCGCGCGAGGGCTGACGAAAGCTCGATCTGCATGCCGCGGCGGTTGGGCAGGCCGGTCAACGGGTCGGTGTGGGCCAGCGAGTGCATGGCATCGAGCTGCTGGTTGGCGTGTTGCACCTTGGTATGCAGCTCTTTGGTGCGCAAGCCCAGCACGCGCATGAATAGCAGCATGTCGAGGGTGGCAGAGATCTGGAACGAATGCAGCGTCCAGAAATTGACGGGCAGCGCCCCATTGATCACACCGATGATGGCTGCCGAGCCCAGGCCGTATACAAACCACGCTATCAGCAATGTGGTGCCAATGCTGTCGCCCGCGCGTGCGCGCCGCCAAGCGCCCGGCAGACAGAGCAGGGCGGGCAGCGGGCCCATGATGCTGACGATGGCGGCCAGGCCTTTCAGCGAGATCAGGTCAAGGGCAAATGCCACCCCCAGCCCCACGGTGAACAAGGCGCCCCACCGCATGCGGCGCAAGAAGCGGCTTTGCGGGTTGTGCCCCTCCAGGGCCTGGCTCATGAACAAAAAGCTGCCCGTGATGGCCATCAGCGATGCCAGCCCCACGGCATGGCTCGTCAACCAGGGGCTGTGGCCCCACAGATACTGCTGGCCCACGCCAAAAAAGTGCAAGGAATAGAGCAGGCTGCCGCTGGTGAGCAGCGCGTACTGGATGAACAGCGGCTCGCGCAGGCTGTACCACTGCGCCATGCTGTAGAAGATGAGGCACAGCGCCAGGCCGGTCAACACGCCTTGCAGCATTTGCTCGTTCACGGCCCGGCCCAGAATGCCGGTGGGCGTGTTGAAGGTGATGGGTAAGATCATCGCGCCCCGGGTCTGCACCCGCAGCAAGAATTCGTAGTTCTGGCCTGCTTCGAGCTGAAACGCCTGCGCGGGCGTGCGCCCGGGCAGGGGCCGCTGGGCCCGTGGCTCTTCTGTGCCCAGCACGCTGCGTTGCAGCACTTTTCCGCCTTGTAGCAGCAGCACATCAATGCGGTTGAGGTCGGGGTGGTTGATGTCAAGCACCCACCGGCCGTCTGATGCGGGGTCCACCGCCAGGGGGATGTGCAGCCACACGGCATCCTTGCGCACTCCCAGCGTGGCATCTTTGGTGGGCTTTTGAAACTCGTCCAGCCGGGACAGCGCATCTTCGGCGGTCAACGTCAGTTGCTCATCGACCAGGAGCCGCACGGCGGGCCAGGCGGCCACCGTGTTGTCAGCGTCACGCAGCAGCAGCGGCCCTGCCGCCTGCACCGGGCTCAGGTGCGCCATCCACAGCATCCAGACAGCAGCCATACCCATGCACCAGCGCACAGAGGCCGCGCGCGGGCCCAGGCCTGTGAGCCAGTGGCTGATCAGCTGAAGAAACGAGATCTGCACGTGCTGAGACTGTTTGAGCGAGGGAAAGTGGGACGGATGGCCTCAGTGCGTAGCGGCGTGCCAGCGCGCAGGCGTAGCCTCTGCCACCCACAGGGGTCGCGGGTGGCTCCACAGGAATTTCATGGGTTGCTCGCCCTGAACCCTCCGCCCGGCGAGCAACCGAGCGCAAGAAGCAAAAAGACGGGCGGCAAACGGCTGCATGATTGATGTATCACCTTGTAACGCGCAACCAGTGTAGGGTATGGCGGGCCCAAAGCATGATGAATTTTTACAATTCCATACGTGCTGGTGCCTTCTGCTACAGGCTTGATGGCCCGGGTGAGGGTAACCACCGGGGTCTCCGTCGCCTTCCGCCTGCCGGGTGACGGGGGTGGCGCGGGGGTGCTCGCCGCTCAGCGGCCCTGCGTGACGGCCTGCAGGTTCAGCAGCGAGGCCTCGATGGCAGCCGCCGTGGCCAGGGGTTGTTCCATGGGGAAGAGATGGCTGCCGTCCAGCATCATGGTGCGGCCCTGGGTTACGCGCTGCGTCATGGCCATGCCCACCTGGCGCATCTCTTCAGAATCGCGCCCGCCGATGAAAGCCACGGGGCAGCGCAGGGGGTGGGTGCTGAGCAAGCGCCCCAGGTTGTGGGGCAGGGTGTTGTAGATGGCGGTCTCCACCGCCCGCTCAAAGCCCAGCACGCGTTTGCCGGCGTGGTCTTTCAGACCGTGTTCGATGTAGTCCTGCAGCACCTGGGGGTGCCAGCTGGCAAATGCCTTTTTCTTGCGAAAGTGCTCCAGCGCTTCTTCGTTGTCTGCCCAGCTTTCGCGGCGGCGGCTGCTGACCTTGCCGGGCGAGAGCGAGCCCACCACCTGCGTGCGCTTGGCCACGCCCAGGGCATTGGCGCGCCAGCCGCCGATGAGGGGCGAGTCAATCAGCACCACACCCCGTGCGAGTTCGGGGTGGCGTGCGGCAGCCATGACGCTCAAGAATCCGCCCAGCGAATGCCCCACCAGATACACCGGGCCGCCAACGCGCTGCACCTGGGCCTGCGCAAAGTCCACCAGTTGTTGCACCAGATGGGGCCAGTTGTTGGTCACCGCGTACTGGGGCTCGTGCCCGAATCGTTCCACGGCGCTCACGTCCATGCCGCGGTCTTTCAGGTGCTTGAACAGCAGCCGGTAGGTGCCGGCCGGAAAGCTGTTGGCGTGCGAGAAGACAACGGGCAGGTGCGGCGTGGCGTGGCGTGGCATGGTGGGGTGCGTTCGATGAGGTCAGCCGGGGCAGGCGGTCAGATCAGCTTGTCCTGGGGGGTGGTGATCTTCTTGAGCGGCTTGCTGCGCGGAGTGGTCGTCAGGATGGGCGCCTGCGTGCTGCCGCCGTTCCAGGCCGGGTCTTCAATGCTGTCGAACACTTCGCGCAGCTTCTGGCCCCAGCTGTTGTGCAGCATGCGGAAATAAGGGTTGTTCTCGTCGATGCACACCACCTTGTCGGTGCCAAAGCGGTCGGCTTCGTACACCACCAGGTCCAGCGGCAGGCCCACCGACAGGTTGGACTTGAGCGTGCTGTCCATGGACACCAGCGCGCACTTGGCGGCCTCGTCCAGCGGGGTGTCGGGCGTCAGCACGCGGTCGAGCACGGGCTTGCCGTACTTGGATTCGCCGACCTGGAAGTAGGGCGTCTCCGAAGTCGCTTCGATGAAGTTGCCTGCGGAGTAGACCTGGAACAGGCGCATGCCCTCGCCCTTGATCTGGCCGCCAAACACCAGCGATACGTTGAAATCGACGCCCGAGCGCTTGAGGGCTGCGCCATCGCGGTCATGCACATGGCGCACGGCGGCGCCCAGCACGCGGGCGGCGTCGAACATGCTCTTGGCGTTCCAGATGGTGATCCCTTCGGCGTCGTCGCGGTCCTTGATCTGCGTGGTCTGCAAAATCTCGCGCACCGACTGCGAGATGCTCAGGTTGCCCGCCGACAGCAGCACCATGAACCGGTCGCCCGTCTTCTCGTAGATCATCATCTTGCGGAAGGAGCTGATCTGGTCCAGGCCCGCATTGGTGCGGGAGTCGGACAGGAACACCAGCCCGGCATTGAGTTTGATGGCGACGCAGTACGTCATGGGTCGATTGGGGGAGAAAACAAAAGCGTGGAGTGTAGTGCGCCGCCTGCCAGCGCGGTGTCGCCTGCCAGTCGCAGCCGCCACCCTAGGCGGCCGCGCCTGTGGGAGCCTGTTTGCATAGCCTTCAATTTGCTATGAAAAATGTAGCTGCTAGCGCTTATTCAGCAAGCGCTAGAGGCCAATTTGGCTTCAAATCAGCCAGCAGAACCGGTCAGGCGCTTGAGCTGGTACAGCGCATCCAGCGCCTCACGGGGGCTCAGCGCATCGGGGTTGATGGCGGCCAGAGCGGCTTCCACCGGGCTGGTGCCGGGGCCCTCGGGCTCGGGCGGGGTGGCAAACAGGTCCACCTGCACATCGTTTTCGCCAGCGCGTTCTTCCAGCGCCGCCAGGGTGTGGCGGGCGTGGTGCAGCACGGGCGATGGCATGCCCGCCAGCTTGGCCACCTGGATGCCGTAGCTGCGGCTGGCCGGGCCGGGCTGGATTTCGTGCAAAAAGACGATGTCGCTGCCCGCCTCGGCCGCGCTCACATGCATGTTGACGGCGTGCCGCGCCTTGGTGGGCAGCTCGGTCAGCTCAAAGTAGTGCGTGGCAAACAGGGTGAAGGCGCGGGTCTTGTCGTGCAGGTGGGTGGCAATGCCGCTGGCCAGCGCCAGCCCGTCAAAGGTGCTGGTGCCGCGGCCAATCTCGTCCATCAGCACCAGGCTGTGGGGCGTGGCGGCGTGCAGGATTTGCGCGGCCTCGGTCATCTCCAGCATGAAGGTGGACTGCGCGTTGGCCAGGTCGTCTGCCGCGCCAATGCGGGTGTGGATGGCGTCGATGGGGCCAATGCGGCAGTGGGTGGCGGGCACATGGCTGCCCATGCAGGCCAGCAGCGTGATCAGCGCCACCTGCCGCATGTAGGTCGATTTACCGCCCATGTTGGGGCCGGTGATGATCTGCATGCGGGTGTTGGCGTTCAGCCGCGTGTGGTTGGCGATGAAGCTGGCGTTCGACGTTTCGGCCAGTCGCGCCTCCACCACCGGGTGGCGGCCACCTTCAATGTCGATGCAGGGCTCGGGCGCAAACTGGGGTGCGCACCAGTTGAGGGTGAGCGAGCGCTCGGCCAGCGTGCACAGCACATCCAGCGCGGCCAGGGCCTGCGCCAGCTGCGTGAGGGCGGGCACGTGGGGCTGGAGCTGATCCAGGATCTGCTCGTACAGCCACTTCTCGCGGGACAGTGCCCGCTCGTTGGCCGACAGGGCCTTGTCTTCAAACGCTTTCAGCTCGGGCGTGATGAAGCGCTCGGCATTTTTCAGCGTCTGGCGGCGGCGGTAGTCGTCGGGCACGCTGGCCAGGTGGCTGCTGGTCACCTCAATATAGAAGCCGTGCACCTTGTTGAACTGCACCCGCAGGTTGGGGATACCGGTGCGCGCCTTCTCGCGGGTTTCCAGCTCCAGCAAAAAGCTGTCGCAGTTGGTCTGGATGGCGCGCAGCTCGTCCAGCTCGGTGTCAAAGCCTTCGGCAATCACGCCGCCGTCGCGCACCAGGGCGGCGGGCTCTTCGGCAATGGCGCGGCGCAGCAGGTCGGTGCAGCCTGCGGGTGGTTGCAGTTGGCTGAAAATTTGAGCCAAATAGGGCTCTGGCGCTTGTGTGTTGTGCGCTAGCAGCTCTGCTTTTTGTAGCGTTTTGCCCAGGCCCACCAGTTCACGCGGGCGCACCTGGCGCAGGGCGATGCGGGCGGTGATGCGTTCCACATCGCTCACGCCTTTGAGTTCGCCGCGCAACTGCACCCACGGGCCGGACCCGCCGCCCGCGCCCCCGACACCACGCAGTGCCGTGGTGGCCGAAAGGCGTCTGCGCGCCTCGGTGCGGTCGCGCTGGGGCTCCAGCAGCCAGGTCTTGAGCAGGCGGCTGCCCATGCCTGTCATGCAGGTATCGAGCAGCGAGAACAGGGTGGGGGCATCATCGCCGCGCAGGGTTTTGACCAGCTCCAGGTTGCGCCGCGTGGTGGCGGGCAGGTCGATCAGGTCGTCGCCCCGCTGCACCTGCACGCTGTGGATGTGGGTGAGCTGGCGACCCTGGGTGTGCTCTGCATAGGCCAGCAGCCCGGCGGCGGCGGCGTGGGCCTCGCCCAGCCCGTGCGCGCCCCAGGCCTGCAGGCTGGCGGCTCCCAGGTGCTCCAGCAGCTTGCGCTCGCCCAGGGCACTGTCAAATTGCCAGTCAGGCCGCAGGCTCATGGGGCAGGTGAAGGCGCCGCTCTGGCGCAGCACCTGCAGCTGCTGCTCAAAGCGCTCGGTCACGCCCGCGCTGTAGATCACCTCGCTCGGGGCCACGCGGCCCAGCCAGTGGGCCAGCTCGTCCTGGCTGCATTCGGCCAGGTGCACGCGGCCCTGCGTCACGCTCAGCCACGCCAGGCCGCAGCGCGCACGCGGGCCCTGGTGGACGGCCAGCAGCATGGATTCGGTTTTGTCAGACAGCAATTCGGTGTCCGTCAGCGTGCCGGGGGTGACCACGCGCACCACCTTGCGCTCCACGGGGCCCTTGGCCGCGCCCACTTCGCCCACCTGCTCGGCAATGGCCACCGATTCCCCCATCTTGATGAGGCGCGCCAGGTAGTTCTCTAGTGCATGGAAGGGAACCCCAGCCATCACCACCGGCTGCCCGCCCGACTGGCCGCGCTGGGTCAGGGTGATGTCGAGCAGCCGCGCGGCCTTCTCTGCGTCTTGCCAGAACACCTCGTAAAAGTCACCCATGCGGTAAAAGAGCAGCGTGTCCGGGTACGCGGCTTTCAGGCCAAGGTACTGCTGCATCATCGGCGTGTGGTGCTCGAAGGTGTCGGACATGCGGTGCGAATGGAAAGACGAAAGAAAAACAGGGCCAAGCGGGGTGCCGCGGCGAGAGGCGTGGACTGTAGCAGGGCCGGGAGGCGTCTGTTGTTTCACAAATCTTTGACGATTTGCAGCGTTTTGCTGTTACCTTTTGACATACTGTGGCTGGCGACGCACCACGCTGCGCCGTTGCGGGATACCCGTTCTTCTAATTTTGCAGAGGTTCCAGAGCGATCGTGATTTCTTCCGAACTGCTGACAGATCTTCTCTATCCCGAGGGAGACACCCTGATGGGCCCCCTCGCACATGGGCGCATGCAGGCGTTGCTCGATGCCGTGCCCGTAGGGCTGCTGGAGTTTCGCCTGGAAGAGGATGGCCTGTACCTCTGGGCTTCCAATGCAGCCGCGCGCCGTATGCCGGGCTTGGGCTTGGTGCGCGAGGAAGGCGTGCTGGCGCAGGTGGTGTTTGACCAGCTGGCCCACACCACGCTGGTCGAGCAACTGTGCGCAGTGGCGCGCCTGGGTGTGCCTCTGGATTGCCGCCAGGTAGTACGTGAGGGCACACGGCTGCTGTTGGCCTGGGATCTGTCTGCAAGGCGCGTGGCAGATAACTGCATCGTGGTGAGCGTGCGCGATGTGTCTGAGGCAGAAAACCTGCGCATGGCCCTGGCGCAGGCCGAGAGCGCCCTGGCCGATGCCCGCCGGGATCTGCAGGAGCAGACCGAGGTGTTCAACACCATGGAAAGTCTGGCGCAGGCCGGCCATTGGCGCCACATTGAAGACCCGGGCGAGACGGTGCTGCTGTGGTCACCTGGCCTGTGTGACATCGCGGGTTTTGAGCGGCAGGAATGGCTGAGCAACGAGCGTGCGGTCAGCGGCATTCCCGCCGAAGACCGGCTTGTGTTTGACCAGGCCTGCCGACGGGGTGATGGCTCGGATGTGGAGTACCGCTGGCGACGTCCCGATGGCGAGTTGCGCTGGATGCGTTCGCGCGTACGGCACTCGCGCTCGCGCGATGGCATGGTGGTGTACATGGGCGTGGTGCAGGATGTGACCGAGGAGCACCGCGCGGCCGAGCAGTTGCGTGAACAGCTGCTGTTCATCCAGCGCATCGCCAGTCGCATCCCCGGTTTCATTTACCAATACCGCCTGCATTCGGACGGCACCACTGCCCGTGTGCAGTACATCAGTGACGCGGTGACCCAGTTCCTGGGCGTGACGCCCCACGAAGTTGCGCAAGACCATGACTTGCTGCTCAAGCACGTGCTGCCCGAAGACGCCCCGCACCTGCGCCGCTCTGCGGTGGTGTCAGCGCGGCGCATGCTGCCGTGGCGCTGCGAATACCGTGTGGTGGGGCCTGACGGCAGCGTGCGCTGGCACATGACCAGCGCCGTGCCCCACAAAGAGCCGGACGGCACCGTGCTGTCGCATGGGTTCACCATGGACATCACTGACCGCAAGCAGGCCGAGCAAGAGATCAAGCGGCTGGCCTTTTATGACGCGCTCACGGGTTTGCCCAACCGGCGTTTGTTGCTAGACCGCCTTCAGCGCGCCATCGTGGCGGGGCAGCGCACCAAGGCCCAGGGTGCGCTGTTGTTCATTGACCTGGACAACTTCAAGGACCTGAACGACACCCTGGGCCATGACATGGGCGATCAGCTGCTGTCCCAGGTGGCATCGCGGCTGGTGGCCTGCGTGCGCGAAACCGATACCGTGGCCCGTTTTGGTGGCGACGAGTTTGTCGTGATGCTTGAAAACCTCAGTAGCCATCTGCATGAGGCTGCCTCACAGGCAGAGTCTGTGACAGACAAACTACTGGCCAGTCTGAACCAGCCGTTTGAGCTGGGCGGGGCGCGGCACTACAGCACGCCCAGCATTGGCATCACCTTGTTTGGGGAACATCGCCTCTCGGTGGACGAATTGCTCAAACGGGCCGACCTGGCGATGTACCAGGCCAAGGCTGCTGGCCGCAACACCCAGCGCTTCTTTGACCCGGAAATGCAGGCGGCGGTGAATGCCCGCTCTCACTTGGAGGCTGACCTGCGCCAGGGCCTGGCGCGCAGCGAGTTGCTGGTGCATTACCAGCCGGTGGTGGACCATCAAGGCAAGCTCGTCGGTGCCGAGGCCCTGGCCCGCTGGCGACACCCCCAAAGGGGCATGATCAGCCCGGCAGAGTTCATACCCCTGGCAGAGCAGACGGGTCTGATCCTGCCCCTGGGGCAAGCCGTGCTGCGCAGTGCCTGCACCCAGCTCCATCTGTGGGCTCAACACGAAGCCACGGCCCACCTCACCCTGTCGGTGAATGTGAGTGCCCGGCAGTTTCGCCAGCCAGGCTTTGTGGCGCAGGTGCTCGACACCCTGCGCGAATGCCAGGCGCGGCCCCACAAGCTCAAGCTCGAACTCACCGAGAGCATGCTGCTGGGGGATATTGAAGACGCCGTGCAGCGCATGGAACTACTCAAGAAACAGGGCGTGGGCTTCGCGCTGGATGACTTCGGCACCGGCTATTCCAGCCTGAGCTACCTCAAGAGGCTGCCGCTGGATCAGGTCAAGATCGACCAGAGTTTTGTGAGAGATGTGCTGAGCGACCCCAACGATGCGGCCATCGTCAGAACCATTCTTGCGCTGGCCAAGAGCCTGGACTTGCAGGTGGTGGCAGAGGGCGTGGAAACAGCCGGACAGCTAGGGTTTTTGCGTTTGCACGGGTGTGATGGGTTCCAGGGATACTTGTTTGGGCGCCCGGTGCCCGTGCACGAAATGGACGCCCATATCTACCCCGCGCTTTGAGACGCCGCGCGCGGGTACGGAGGCAAGGGGAGACAACACATGTGCTGCAGCGCCTTGAGGCGCGTGGCGTTTTGAGGGGAACGTGTGATGAATGAGGAGTCATTCCAATGCACGCCTGCGGTGCCTAGCCGGGGGAACCTATGGCGGTAGGGGTGAAACGCTCGGGTACAGGCGTTGCCACGCTGCTGGACAAGGTGCTGGGCCGCAATGCGCCGGGCTGGCGGGGTGCATCCGTGGTGTTGGTCGCCGCTACCTTGGCTGCCTGGCTGACGGTGGAAGTTGTCGCCCATTGGCTGGCGATGGAGCGCGCCCAGGAGCGCCAAGCCAAGCTGCAGCAGACCGCCGATGCCCTCGCATACCAGGCCATGGGGGCTGGCATGCTCGGTGCGGTGTCCTTGCTGGGCTTGAGCGAGCCCCTGCTCAAAGACATGGCCCGGGGTACGGTGCCACCTGACCACCCCGCTGCGCTCGCGCGCCTGACCGTGGCGCGCGAGCGTTTTCTCGTCAACGGCGCCTACGTGATTGCCCGTGATGGAACGGTGGTGGCCCATGAGACCGCAGGGCCTCGCTCCACCGGTGTGAACCTTGCGTACCGCCCTTATTTCCAGCAGGCGATACAGGGGGGCATCAGCGTGTATGCGGCCATTGGCGGCAACACGCACGAGCGCGGGCTTTACTACGCAGCACCCCTGTATGAATCCGATTCGCCCTCGGGCGCCATCATTGGTGTGGTGATGTTCAAGGTGGGGATGGAGTCGGTCGATGGCCTGCTATCGCGGGTGGGTTTGCCGGTTTTGCTCTTGTCGCCCCAGGGCGTGGTGTTTTCATCAGCCCGGCCTGAGTGGCTGTTTGCCGTGGCGCCGCCTTTGACCCAGGCTCGCATCGACAGCATTCGCGCCACACGCCAGTTTGGCAGTTACTTTGACAATGGCCTCGCCTCCGAGCTGCCTTTCAGCCTGGACGCATCACACGTGGTTCTGAACGGCGTACCCCATGCCATTTCGCGGCGTGCCGTGGATTGGAAAGATCCCGGAGGGCAATGGCAGCTCTTGATGCTGGACGATGTGAGCGGGCTGATGCCCTGGTCGCAGCGCCTGCAAGTGGGCCTGGCGGCTTTGATGTTGTTTTCCATGCTGGGGTGGCTGCTGCTGGATCTGCTGCGCAGCCGGGCACAGGTGACGCATGCGTTGGAACGCTTCAAGGTGCTGGGCACCGCCCTGGAAAGCAGCCCGGTGGCTGTCGTCATCACAGACAGTGAAGGCTTTATCGAGTGGGTGAACCCGCAATACGAGCGCAACTGCGGCTACACGCTGGAGGAGGTCAAGGGGCGCAAACCTTCGGTTGTGGCGAGCGGGCAAACGCCCCCCGCGACGTACCAGGCCATGTGGGGGACCTTGCTGTCAGGCCAGTCGTGGCGCGGCACCTTCATCAACCAGCGGCGCGATGGAAGCCTGTACCACGACGAAGTCACCTTGTCGCCCGTTTTTGATGAGCGCGGCAAGCGCATTGCCATCGTGGGTTTGCATGAGGAAGTATCTGAGCGCATGCGTGCCCAGGCAGAGCTACAGCGCCGCGAGCGCATGCTCAACGAACTGCTGGAGCAGCAGACCGCCATCTTCGACAACGCCCCGCCCATCGTGCTGATTTGCGATCGGCACTTGCGCCAGTTCAACCCTGCGTTTGCCGAGTTGATGGGTGAGAGCACTGCACAACTGCAGGGGCGCCATGCGTCTTTCCTGTTTGGTGGCGAGGCGCCGTTCGAGGCGTTCCGCTCCAAAGTCATGCCAGGCCTGCACCCGCATGAAGCGGTGCGTGACACGGCCGTGTTGTATCGCCCTGATGGCAGTGTTTTCCACGCCCGGCTGTCCGGGCGTCGGCTGCAAATGGAGGGCTTCGCCAACGCTTCGCTGTGGGTGATCGAGGACGTGACCGAGGCCCGCAAGGCCGAGGCTGCGCTGCGCGAAATCCACGAGCGCCTGGAGCTGGCGCAAGAAGCGGGCAAGATCGGCGTGTTTGACGTAGACCTGCTCAGCGGCCGCATCCTCTGGTCGTCCAAGCTGTCCGTCATGATGGGGTTTGCTCCCGACAAGCAACCCCTGTCCCGCGACGAGTGGCTGGCCTGCCTGCACCCGCAAGACAGGCAACGCGCCCGCGACCATTTCGACGCTTGCATCAACGGCACCCAGGACTCTGTACGTGATTCCTGGCGTGTGTTGCGCCAGGATGGCGAAGTGCGCTGGTTCCTGGAGGCGGCCCGCATCTTCCGTGACGAAAACGGCAAGGCCACCCGGGTGGTGGGTGTCAATGTGGACATCCATGACCAGAAACAGCTGGAAGCCCAGGTAGCGGCGCAGCTGGATTTTCAGCAGGCCCTGATCGATGCCATCCCGGTGCCGCTGTTCTACAAGGGGGCGGATGGGCGCTACACCGGGTTCAACCGCGCGTATGAGCAGGCCTTTGGCGTGAATCGCTCAGACTTCATTGGCAAGACGGTTCAGGAGCTGGCGTTCTTGCCCGAGGAGCTGCGCATGCAGTTCCGCCGCGATGCCGACGAGGCCTTGGGGGGCAACCAGACAGTGCACCGCGAGGTGGACTTGCCCTATGCCGATGGGCAGATTCACCACACGTTGTTCTGGCTGCACGGCTTTGTGCGCCCGGACGGCACACCGGGTGGCGCCATCGGCACCTTTGTGGACATCACCGATCGCAAACTGGCGGAGCAAGGCCTGTTGCGCGCGAAAGAACTGGCGGAGGAATCGACGGCGCTCAAGTCCAATTTCCTGGCCAACATGAGCCATGAAATACGCACGCCGATGAACGCCATCATTGGCATGTCGCACCTGGCGCTCAAATCGGGGCTCAGCCCGCGCCAGCACGACTACGTCAGCAAGATTCAACAGGCCGGCCAGCATCTGCTGGGCGTGATCAACGACATCCTGGATTTTTCCAAAATCGAGGCAGGCAAGCTCGCGGTAGAGAAGCAGCCATTTGTGCTCGACCGTTTGCTCGAAAGCGTGGCCGACGTCGTGGGCTACAAGGCAGGTGCCAAAGGGCTGGAGCTGGTTTGCGATGTCGCCAGCGATGTGCCTCCCAACTTGGTGGGTGATTCGCTGCGGCTGGGGCAGATTCTCATCAACTACGCCAACAACGCCATCAAATTCACTGAAAAAGGTGAAATCTCTATCGTGGTGCGCATGGCGGAAGAGCGTGGACAGCAGGTGCTGCTGCGCTTTGAAGTGCGCGATACCGGCATCGGGTTGACGCCAGAGCAGATGGGGCGCCTGTTCCAGAGCTTCCAGCAGGCCGATACCTCTACCACGCGCCGCTATGGGGGCACAGGGCTGGGCTTGGCCATTTGCAAGAGCCTGGCCGAGCTCATGGGCGGGGAGGTCGGCGTTGTCAGTGAATTTGGTTGCGGCTCCACGTTCTGGGTGACCTTGCCGCTGGAGCGGGGCGCGCCAGCACGGACCCTGCAGCCACCTGCTGATTTGCGTGGCCAGCGCGTTCTGGTGGTGGATGACAACCATACGGCGGCGGCTGTCTTGTCAGACATGCTGGTGGCGATGGGCCTGGAGGTGGATCAGGCTTACTCGGGCCTGCAAGCGCTGCAAATGCTGCGCGAATCGATGGCCCAGCAGCGCCTGTACGGCCTGCTGCTGCTGGACTGGCACATGCCGGGCATGGATGGCGTGGAGCTGGCGCGCCACATCCGCAGCCTGGGCATGCCGCGCGTGCCACAAATGCTCATGGTGACCGCCTATGGCCGGGAAGACGTCATGCGTGCGGCCCGCTCTGAGGGTATAGAAACCGTGCTCATCAAGCCGGTGAACGCTTCGGTGTTGCTGGACACCCTGATGCAGCCCCTGGACGGCGGAGGCGGCAGCACCTCACGCACACCTGCGGCTGCGCCCGCGCCTGATGTATTGCCAGTGGCCATTCGTGGCGCACGCGTGCTGCTGGTGGAGGACAACGAACTCAACCAGATCGTGGCTGTGGAGCTGTTGCGCGATGCAGGGTTTGTGGTGGATGTGGCGGACAACGGCCAGATGGCTTTGGACCAGTTGCGCCAAACCTCCTATGACGTTGTGCTGATGGACATGCAAATGCCGGTGATGGACGGAGAGACCGCCACCCGGCAACTGCGCCAGGACCCACGCCTGCAAGACCTGCCTGTGATCGCCATGACCGCCAACGCCATGGATGCTGACCGGCAGCGCTGCTTTGCTGCGGGCATGAATGACCACGTTGCCAAGCCCATCGAGCCTGCCGCGTTGTGGAGCGCCTTGTCCCGCTGGATCAAGCCCCGGCCAGGATTGGGCGAGGCCGCGATGCCCCCGGCGGTCGGGGTAACTCCTGGCCAGGCGCCGGTGCTGGCCTCAGTTCCGCGGCTGACAGGGTGGCCGCCGGTGGTGCAGGGCCTCAATACGGCTCTGGGCTTGCAGCGCGCCCTGGGCAAGCCAGCGCTGTACGCCGATATGCTGGTGCGCTTTGTCCAGGCCCAATCATCCGTCGTTGCCCAGATTGATGCGGCGATTGCAGCGGGCAACCAGGGGCTGGCCGAACGGCTTGCCCACACGCTGAAATCCGTGGCAGCCAACATCGGTGCGCAAGAGGCCTCGGAACACGCCCATGCGCTGGAGCAGGCCCTGCGCCACCAGCCTGCAGGCGCATCCAGCGCGCAGGTGCTGCCCTTGCTCGGCGCTCTGGCGGCGGCCATGGAGCCCTTGGTGGCAGGCCTGCAAAACTGGGTCGATCAGTCCGGGGCTGCGTCGGCTGCATTCGCTCCGGGGCTGGCCGCGCAGCAATCGCCCACGGCGGATGCGCTGGGTGTGGACGATGTGCTTACCCAGCTGCGCGATCTGCTATTGCAGGACGATCCAGCAGCGACCGAGTTTTTGCAACACAATGCAACAATTCTGGAAGCTGCCCTGGGGGATGGGTTCGCCATGGTGCAGGCGCAGGTTCGCAACTTCGATTTCGAGCAGGCACTGGAGCATCTTCCCCAAAGTCAGGGGGGCGTGCGGCCACCCGGCCCGGATTCTGGTCAAGCTCTCTGAACGGTGTACTTCGCAGGAATTCCAATGGAACAAGCGCCTTTTACCGTGAATGCTTCCACCCTGGTGGACAAGCACATCGCCACCGTGCTGGTGGTGGACGATACGCCAGAGAACCTGACCCTGATGGGCGCCTTGCTGCGCGACCACTTCATGGTGAAGGTGGCCAACAACGGCGAGAAGGCCTTGAAGATTGCGATGTCTGATACACCGCCTGACTTAGTGCTGCTGGACATCATGATGCCGGGCCTGGACGGGTACGAGGTGTGCCGCAGGCTCAAGGCCACCGCAGCGACCCGCGATATTCCGGTGATCTTTTTGACGGCCCGCTCAGATCCCGATGACGAGCGCATGGGCCTGGCCTTGGGGGCGGTGGACTACATCACCAAGCCCATCAGCCCTCCGATCTTGCTCGCACGGGTCAACACCCACCTGGCGCTCAAGGCGACGGCCGATTTTCTGCGCGATAAAAGCGCCTACCTGGAGCGCGAGGTGGCGCTGCGCACCCTGGAGGTGCAAGCCATTCAGGACGTGACCATCATGGCCATGACATCACTGGCAGAGACGCGAGACAACGAGACGGGCAACCACATTCGCCGCACCCAGCTGTATGTCAAGGCGTTGGCAGAGCGCTTGCGCAACCACCCCCGGTTTGAGGCCGTGCTCAACGAGCGGATGATTGATCTGCTCTACAAGTCCGCGCCCCTGCACGACATTGGAAAGATCGGCATTCCCGACAGCATCCTTCTGAAACCCGGCAAGTTGACGGTGGAGGAGTTCGAGGTGATGAAGACCCACACCACCCTGGGACGCAAAGCGATTGAAGATGCAGAGCGCCGCTTGGGAATGCGTGTGGCGTTTTTGAGTGTTTCCAAGGAAATCGCCTACAGCCACCAGGAGAAGTGGGATGGCAGTGGCTACCCCCAGGGTTTGGCGGGTGACCAGATTCCCGTATCGGCCCGCCTGATGGCGGTGGCCGATGTGTACGACGCGCTCATCAACAAGCGGGTCTACAAGGCAGCCTTTTCACACGACCAGGCCTGCAGCACCATCGTCAAAGGCAAAGGCACGCACTTTGACCCCGACATGGTGGACGCTTTCGTAGATATTGCTGAGGACTTTCGCAACATCGCGCTGAAGTACCCCGATCCAGAGTGAACCCGGGTGGGCGTGCGCAGCGCCCCGCCAGGGTGCTGCGCTCAGCTCAACGGTTCAGAACGGTGCGTCGCCCGAGCTTGCGGATGCGTCGGGGTTGGTGGGCTCTTCTTCAGCAGCGCTGGCGCTCTCGGCAGAGATGTCTTCAGCGGCAGCCTGGCGCACAGATGCCTTGTCACCAGCGCTGGCAAACTTGCTGTACTTGCCCAGGATAGGCACGAGCTGGCCGTACACGCGGGGGTTGCCCGCCATGCATTCGCGCTGTTCCATGAAGTCGGCTTCGCCGGTGAAGTTGCCGATCAGGCCACCGGCTTCGGTCACCAGCAGCGAGCCCGCAGCCACGTCCCAGACGGACAGGCCGGTTTCAAAGAAACCGTCGGTAAAGCCAGCAGCCACGTAAGCCAGATCGAGCGCGGCGGCACCGGGGCGGCGCAGGCCAGCCGTGCGTTGCATCACGTCGCTCATCATGTTCATGTAGCTCTTGAAGTTGTCGCCCGGGCGGAAGGGGAAGCCTGTGGAGATCAGGCAGTCCTTTAGCTGGGTGCGCTTGCTCACGCGGATGCGGCGCTCGTTCAGGAAGGCGCCACGGCCCTTGGTGGCGGTGAACAGGTCGTTGCGGGTGGGGTCGTACACCACCGCTTGCTCGACCTTGCCCTTGACGGTGAGCGCAATGCTCACGCAGTACACGGGGAAGCCGTGGATGAAGTTGGTGGTGCCGTCCAGCGGGTCGATCACCCAGACGAAATCGGAATGCTTGGCGCCGTACTCTTGGCCCGACTCTTCAGCCAGGATGCCGTGGCCTGGGTAGGCTGTGAGCAAGGTTTCGATGATGATTTTTTCAGCCGCATGATCCACTTCGGTCACAAAGTCGTTGATCTGCTTTTGCGAAATGCGCACGGATTCCACGTCAAGGGCCGCGCGGTTGATGATGGCGCCGGCGGCGCGTGCAGCCTTGATGGCCACGTTGAGCATGGGGTGCAGATTGGACGACATAAATTGTGGTGGTTGGCAAGGCTTTCGGGCGCGCGGGTGGCGTGAAAGTCTTGCGGATCATGAGCGGTGATCGCAGCCGGGCGATGCGGGCGGCGACAATAAGCCCTCTATTTTAGCTGCACCGCCGCTTTTTTACCTAGTCCCCGTCCATGAAGACCCGTTTTGTCCTGATCAACACCAGCCACGCTGGCAACGTGGGCGCCGCTGCCCGTGCCATGAAAGTCATGGGTTTTGATGACCTGGTGCTAGTGGCTCCGCGCTGGCCCAACGTGCTGCGCAAGGAAGAAACCATCCAGCGCGCCAGCGGAGCCCTGGATGTGCTGGAGAAGGCCCGCGTGGTGGCCACGCTGGACGAGGCGCTGGACGGAATGAGCCACCTGTGCGCCACGGCCATGACCCCGCGCGACTTCGGCCCGCCCACGGTGGAGCCGCGTGTGCACTTCGAAGCGCTATTAAAACAAGAGCGTCTGGCGCTTGCTGCATCAGCGTCAGAGGCCAATAACGCTTCAAACCCCGCTGACGGCGGTAAAGCAGGCGGTGAGGCAGCACCGGCAGGCCAAACCGGCGTGGCATTTCTGTTTGGTTGCGAACGCTTTGGCATGACCAACGAAGACGTGTACCGGTGCCATGCCGCGCTTTCCATTCCCACCAACCCGCGTTTCGGCTCGCTGAACCTGGGCGCAGCCATCCAGGTCATTGCCTACGACTGGCGCCAGGCGCTGGGCGGCTTTGGCGTTCAAGATGCCACCCCCGCGCGCGTGCAGGCCGATGCGGCCCAGGTCGCGGGCATGCTGGGGCATTGGGAACAGGCGCTGACGAGCATCGGCTTTCTGGACCCGGCCGCGCCCAAAAAGCTCATGCCCCGCCTGAACCAGCTTTTTAACCGCGCGCAACTCACCCCCGAAGAAATCCACATCTTGCGTGGTGTCGCCAAAGCCATGATCGAGACGGCGCAGGCAAAGCGCTAGACTGCATTTCCATATTCCAAAAACAACACATCCATGTTTGCCCGCCTGCGCTCCGACATCCAGTGCATTCTTGACCGTGACCCTGCAGCGCGCAGTACCTGGGAGGTGATCACCTGTTACCCCGGCTTGCACGCCGTCTGGCTGCACCGGCCGGCCCACTGGTGCTGGGGGCATGGTCTCAAATGGCTGGGGCGCTTCATTTCGCACTTTGCGCGCTGGTTCACGGGCATTGAAATCCACCCCGGCGCCAAGATTGGTGAACGTGTTTTCTTCGACCACGCCATGGGTGTGGTGGTGGGCGAAACCGCCGAAATTGGTGACGGCTGCACCATCTACCAGGGCGTGACCCTGGGCGGAACCTCTCTGTACAAAGGCGCCAAGCGCCACCCCACGCTGGGCAAGGATGTGGTGGTGAGCGCCGGTGCCAAGGTGCTGGGCGGCTTTGAAGTGGGCGATGGCGCCAAGATTGGCAGCAATGCCGTGGTCATCAAGCCGGTGCCTGCGGGTGCCACGGCGGTGGGCATTCCCGCGCGCATCATCCCTTCGAAAGAAGGCCAAAGCGCCGATGTGACAGAACCCCAGCAACCGCGCAAGTTCACGGCCTACGGCATCACCCAGGAAGACGACCCCCTGTCGCAGGCGATGCGCGGCCTGATCGACAACGCCTCTTCGCAAGAGCATCAGATCGCCTTGCTGTGGCAGGCCATCGAGAAGCTGTCGGCCCGCGTCAAGACCGGTGACTGCGTGCCGGACGACGCTGCGCTCAAGGAACAGTTCGAAGCAGGCAAGCTCAACGATCTGGTCGGAAAGTAGCAAACGTCCGTCACCACTCCATGCAAAAAGCCCTGCAGCAAATGCTGCAGGGCTTTTTTTGATGGGGATGGGCAAGGGCCTTTGCAGCCCTTGCAAGCCAGTGCCTTATTGGGGCTTGATGGCCACCTTGAGCACACCGTCGCGCTGGTGGGCAAACAGGTCGTACGCCTCCACGATGTCGTCGAGCTTGTACTGGTGTGTGACCAGCAGGCCCAGGTCCAACCGGTTGGACGCCAGCACGTTCATCAGGCGGCGCATGCGCTCCTTGCCGCCGGGGCACAGCGCGGTGTTGATCTTGTGGTCGCCCAGGCCAGCGGCAAAGGCTGACAGCGGAATCTTCAGGTCTTCGGAATACACGCCCAGGCTCGAGAGCGTGCCGCCGGGCTTGATGGAGCGCAGCGCCGATTCAAAGGTGGCCTGCGTGCCCAGCGCCTCAATGGCGGAATCCGCGCCACGGCCACCGGTGATCTTCATGATCTCGTCGATCACATCGCAGTTCTTGAAGTTCAGCGTGACATCGGCGCCCATCTTCTGCGCAATGCCCAGGCGGTGGTCGTTGCCGTCCACCGCAATGATGGTGGTGGCGCCCAGCAGGCGCGCACCGGCCGTGGCGCACAGGCCAATGGGGCCTTGGGCAAACACCACTACCGTGTCCCCGATGCGGATGTTGGCGTTTTCAGCCCCCTTGAAGCCGGTGGACATGATGTCGGGGCACATCAGCACCTGCTCGTCCGTCAGGCCATCGGGAATGGGCGCGAGGTTGGCCTGCGCATCGGGCACCAGCACGTACTCGGCCTGGGTGCCGTCAATCAGGTTGCCAAAGCGCCAGCCAGCGGTGGCCTTGAAGCCGTGGCAGCCGCACATGCCCTGGGGGATGAGGTAGCTGCCATCTTGCGAAGGCGCGCCGTCTTGCGCGGCGTAGGAGTTGAAGTTAGGGCAGATGGCGCCCGCAATCACGCGCTGGCCTTCGGTGTAGCCCACCACGGCGCTGCCCAGCTTTTCGATCACGCCCACGGGTTCGTGGCCCACGGTCAGGCCCTTGGCCACCGGGTATTCGCCCTTGAGGATGTGCACGTCCGTGCCGCAGATGGTGGTGGTCGTGATGCGGACCAGGGCATCGTTGGGGCCCACCGATGGGATGGGCTTGCTAACCAGCTCAATGCGGCCAGGTTCAACGAAAACGGCGGCTTTCATGGTGCTCATGGGGAAACTCCTTGGTGGTTTGCCAATGCATGAGCACGCCCAGCGTGCTCAACCCCCAATGTGTAACCCAAAACCATGACGCTGTGGTGCCCCTGGGCCGCGCGGCTTGACTTGGAGCAAGACCGCGCCGGAAACCTGCTCATGGCAACACCGCAGCGCGAGGCTACCTACCACCGCGATGAGCGAGGGCTGCGCGCAGTCAGGCGCCGCGTGCCGGGCGCTGTGCCGAGGCCGGGCGAAACGCCTTGCAGACCTCGTCGCGCGTTTCCAGATATGGCCCGCCGATCAGGTCCACGCAGTAGGGCACAGCCGCAAAGATGCCGGGCACCACCGTGGCACCCTCGGCGTCTTTCAGGCCTTCCAGCGTCTGCGCAATGGCCTTGGGCTGGCCGGGCAGGTTGATGATGAGGCTCTGATCGCGGATGACCGCCACCTGGCGCGACAGGATGGCCGTGGGCACGAACTTCAGGCTGATCTGGCGCATCTGTTCGCCAAAACCGGGCATCTCCTTGTGGGCCACGGCCAGCGTGGCCTCGGGCGTCACATCGCGCAGCGCGGGGCCGGTGCCGCCGGTGGTCAGCACCAGGCTGCAGCCTGCGTTCACCAGCTCTATCAGCGTGGCGCTGATGGTGGTCTGTTCGTCGGGGATCAGGCGGGGCTCGAACTGGATGGGGTTGTGCAGCGCACGGCCCAGCCACTCTTGCAAGGCGGGCAAGCCCTTGTCTTCATACACGCCGGTGCTGGCCCGGTCGCTGATGGAGACGATGCCGATTTTCACGGTATCGTGGCTGCTGGTCACGGCTTCAGTCATCGCTGTCCTCGTCAGAGTTCGATTCCTCTTCGCGCTCCAGCCCCGTGCCGCCCAGGTGCTCGCGCACCAGCTGGAACAGCTCACGGTACGCACGGCCCTTGCGTGGTGCCTGCCCTTGCGAAACGGCGGCCTTGTCCACGGGCGGCGCATCCTTGCGGGCCTGGCGGATCAGGGCGCGCAGCTGCTGCGTGTCGGTGTTGGGGTACTCGTCCATCCACTGGGGCAGGGTGGCGTCGTCGGCAATCAGGCGGTCCCGCCATTGCTCGGCCAGGTGCAGGCGCAGCTTCTCGGTGGCCGAACCCTTGTGCTGTTCTTCCAGCGCAGTGCGTGCGGCTTCCACAATCTCGGGGTCGAGCTTGCGCATAAGCTTGCCCACGTATTGCATCTGGCGGCGCTTGCCTTCGAAGTTGGTGATGCGCTTGGCTTCAACAATGGCCTCGACCAGCTTGTCGGGCAGGCCCACGGCGTCGAACAGGTCAGAGCGCAGCGTCAGCAGTTCCTTGCCCAGGTCTTGAAGGGCGTCGCTTTCGCGTTTGAGATCGGTGCGGCTGGCATCGGGAGTGCCTTTGAGTTCGGCCTTGAGCTGAATGTCCAGTTCGCTGCCTTCGGCAACGAATTGGCCTCGCACAAAGTAACCTTTTTTGGGTTTGCGTGACATGGGTGGGGGCAAAGAGAGAGGTGGCAGCGAGTGCGCCACAGTGGCAAGTATCATAGCCGCCGCTATGAATAAACCTTCTACCCGCGCGAAAAGCGCCCCGGCCGCTGCCAAGGCTTCCGCTTCCCTTCAAGAGCCCGCCAGTGGCTTCAGCTACAGCCGCCCGTTTTTTGAAGAGCTGGTAGACCGGGCCCTGGCCCACGCCAAGAAGCTGGGTGCCACCGATGCGGGTGCCGAGGCGTCCGAAGGTTGCGGCCTGTCGGTCAGCGTGCGCAAGGGCGAGCTGGAAAACGTGGAGCGCAACCGCGACAAGTCGCTCGGCGTGACGGTCTACATCGGCCACCGCCGCGGCAATGCCAGCACCTCTGACTTTTCCGAGAAAGCCATCGAGCAAACCGTGCAGGCGGCCTACGATATTGCCCGCTTCACGGCCGAAGACCCCGTGGCCGGCCTGCCCGATGCGGATGACATCGCCCCGCCAGAAACCCACCGCGACCTGGACTTGTTCCACCCCTGGGCCATCACCAGCGAAGAAGCTGCCGAGATGGCCAAGGCCTGCGAGGCGGCCGCTTTCAAGACGCACCGCCGCATCACCAACAGCGAAGGCGCCGGCGTTTCGGCCCAGCAAAGCCATTTCTTCAGCGCCCACACGCGTGGCTTTCGCGGTGGCTATGCCAGCTCGCGCCACAGTTTCTCGGTGGCACCCATCGCATCGCTGCCCGGCAAGAACGGCGAGATGCAGCGCGATGCCTGGTACAGCTCCATGCGCAACGCGGCCGACCTGGCCTCGCCCGAGGCCGTGGGCCGCTACGCCGCGCAGCGCGCGCTGAGCCGCCTGGGCAGCCGCAAGATCCCCACCACAGAGTGCCCTGTGCTGTTTGAATCAACGCTGGCCGCAGGCCTGCTGGGCGGGTTTGTGCAGGCCGTGAGTGGCGGTTCGCTGTACCGCAAGAGCAGCTTCTTGCTCGACTCTCTAGGCAAGATGGTCTTCCCCAAGCACATCGATATTCTGGAAGACCCGTTCATCCTGGGCGGCAAAGGCAGCTCGCCGTTTGACGAAGAAGGCGTGCGCGTAGCGCCGCGCAAGGTGGTGCAGGGTGGCCGCGTGCAGGGCTACTTCCTGTCCAGTTATTCGGCCCGCAAGCTGGGCATGAAAACCACGGGCAACGCTGGTGGCTCGCACAACCTGGTGATGACCTCGCGCCTGACCCAGGCCAGCGACAACCTCGACGCCATGCTGCAAAAGCTGGGCACGGGCCTGTTTGTGGTGGAGCTGATGGGCCAGGGTGTGAACTACGTGACGGGCGACTACTCGCGGGGCGCCAGCGGCTTCTGGGTAGAGAACGGCAAGATTGCCTTCCCGGTGCACGAGATCACCATCGCAGGCAACCTCAAGGAGATGCTCAAGGGCATCGAAGCCGTAGGCGCTGACGCCTACAGTTACGGGGCCAAGACCGTGGGCTCCATCCTGGTCAACCGCATGAAGGTGGCGGGTAGCTGATACGGGCGTTCGCGCACCATGCAAAAAGGCTCCTGGGTTTCAGGAGCCTTTTTTGTTGAGCGTTTGATCGGTACGAGGCAGGTGTAGCAAGCGCCATTAGCTCTTATTTCAGGAGCGCGTGGCACGGATCGAGCCTGTGCCGGGGTCGTCAGCCTGCCGCAATGCGTGCGGCAATCGCCTCGCCCACCTGCGTGGTGTTGGCTGTGCCGCCCAGGTCGGGCGTGCGTGGGCCGCTCTTGATGGTTTCTTCGATGGCGCTCACCATGGCGTCGTGCGCCGCGTGGCCTGCGCCCTGGCCCTGGGTCAGGAAGTCCAGCATCAGCGCGCCGGACCAGATCATGGCAATCGGGTTGGCGATGTTCTTGCCATAGATGTCAGGCGCGGAGCCGTGCACGGGCTCGAACAGGCTGGGGAAGTTGCGCTCGGGGTTCAGGTTGGCCGAGGGGGCCAGGCCAATGGTGCCGGTGGTGGCCGGGCCCAGGTCACTCAAGATGTCGCCAAACAGGTTGGTAGCGGCCACCACGTCAAAGCGGCCGGGTTGCAGCACAAAGCGGGCGGTGAGGATGTCGATGTGCTGCTTGTCGAGCGTGATCTCTGGGTAGTCCTTGGCGACTTCGTCGGCGCGCTTGTCCCACCAGGGCATGCTGATGGCGATGCCGTTGCTCTTGGTGGCCAGGGTGACGTGCTTCTTGGGTCGGCTTTGGGCCAGTTCAAAAGCAAACTTGAGCAGGCGGTTGGCGCCGTGGCGCGAGTAGACGGATTCCTGGATGACGATTTCGCGGTCGGTGCCTTCGTACATCACGCCGCCCAGCGATGTGTATTCGCCCTCAGTGTTCTCTCGCACCACGTAGTAGTCGATATCGCCGGGCTTACGGCCGGCCAGGGGGCAGGGCACGCCCTCGAACAGGCGCACTGGGCGCAGGTTGATGTACTGGTCGAACTCGCGTCGGAACTTGAGCAGCGAACCCCACAGCGAGACGTGGTCGGGCACGGTGGCGGGCCAGCCCACGGCGCCGAAGAAGATGGCGTCCATGCCCGAAAGCTGCGCCTTCCAGTCGTCGGGCATCATCTTTCCGTGCTCGGCGTAATAGTCGCAGCTGGCCCATTCAAAGGTGTGCAGCTGCAAGTCCAGCCCAAAGCGCTTGGCGGCGGCCATGGTGGCGCGCAGGCCTTCGGGCATGACTTCTTTGCCAATGCCGTCTCCGGCAAGCACGGCGATCTGGTAGGTCTTGGACATGGGTCTCCTTGGATTGTTGGGTTGGCAGTGGTGGCATTTTCGCGCCATCCTCAGCAAATACAATCTGCGCTCTGTGGTCTCATTGTTTACACATCGTGCATAAAAACCCGTCGCCGGACGACCTGCGCGTCTTCACCATCGTCGTGCGCAAGGCCAGCTTTGCCGAGGCCGCGCAAGAGCTCGGCGCTTCGCCCGCCTTCGTCAGCAAGCGCATCCGCCTGCTCGAAAAAGATCTGGCCGTGAAGCTGCTGCACCGCACCACCCGCCGCGTGAGCGTGACGGAAGAGGGCGAGCGCGTCTTCCACTGGGCGTTACGCATTCTGGACGACATGGACCAGTTACTGCAGGAGGTAGCCGTGACCCGCGCCGAGCCGCGTGGTCTGCTGCGGGTGAGCTGCAGCTTTGGCTTTGGCCGCAGCGTGGTGGCGCCGGTGCTGTCGCAACTGGTGGAACGCCACCCCGGCCTGCAAGTGCGGCTGGAGGTGTTTGACCGCCTGGTGGACGTGGCGGGCGAGGGGTTTGACCTGGATGTGCGCGTGGGCGACGAAATTGCGCCGCACCTGATGGCCCGCCGCCTGGCCGACAACCACCGCGTGCTGTGTGCTGCCCCCGCGTACCTGGCGCGGCGCGGCACGCCCCGCACGCTGGCCGAACTGCCGGGGCACGACTGCCTGGTGATCAAGGAGCGCGACCACCCCTTTGGCGTGTGGCGCCTGCGCCAGGGCGCGCAGGAACAGGCGGTGAAGGTGCGCGGCCCCCTGTCGGCCAACAACGGCGAGATGGTGGTGCAGTGGGCGGTGGATGGGCGCGGCATCGCACTGCGTTCCATGTGGGACGTGGCGCCCTTGCTGCAAAGCGGCCAGCTGGTGCAGGTGCTGCCCGAGTGGCGGCAGGAGGCCAACATCTGGGCCGTGTACCCCACGCGGCTGGAACGCTCAGCCAAAGTGCGGGTGTGCGTGGAGTTTTTGCAGGAGCAGTTTCGCCACCGGCCCTGGGCCAGCGCCGTGCCTGCTGCGCAGGGGGCGGCATGAGCGCCCCGGCGTGGAGTGGCTGGCTGCCGCCTGAAAGCCTGGCCCTGCTGGCGGCTGCCACCTGGGCCACGGCCAGTTTGTTTTCGGCAGCGGCCTCGGCGCGCATGGGGGCGTTTGCCTTCACGCGCTGGCGCATGGTGTTTGCCGCGCTGCTGCTGTGGGGCATGGCGCTGGCCACAGGCCAATGGCGCAGCCTGTGGAGTGACGGCGGCTCTGCGGCCTGGCAGGCCATAGGGCTGCTGGTGCTGTCGGGCGTGATTGGCATCTTTGTGGGCGACACCGCCTTGTTCGCCTGCATGAACCGGCTGGGGCCACGCCGTTCGGGCCTGCTGTTTGCCACGCACTCGCTGTTCACGGTGGTGCTGGCGGCGCTGTTCCTGGACGAGTCGCTCAAAGGGTGGGCTGTGCCCGGCGGCGTGCTGCTGGTGGGCGGCGTGATGGGCGCCATTGCCCTGGGCAGGCGCGAGGGCGCGGCGCACCAGCTCGAAGCCACGCAGGGCCAACTGGCTGCGGGCGTGGCGTTGGGGCTGCTGTCGGCCCTGGGGCAGTCGGTGGGCACGCTGGTGCTCAAGCCCGCAATGGCTGCGGGGCTGGACCCGGTGGCTGCATCGGCCGTGCGGATGACGGCGGGCTTTGCCTGCCATGCGCTGCTGTGGTGCACAGGGCTGCAGATGGCGCGGGCGCAGTCTGCCCTGCAGTGGCGCGACCTGGCCTACACCTTTGCCAGTGCCGCGCTGGCCATGGCCGTGGGCATGACGCTCATCTTGAAAGCGCTGCAACATGGCAGCGCCGGGCTGGTGGGCATGTTGTCGTCGGTATCACCGGTGCTGTTGCTGCCCTTGCTGTGGTGGCGCACCGGACAACGCCCTGCCTGGGGCGCCTGGCTAGGTGCCGCCATGGCGGTGGTGGGGTGCGCGCTGATCTTGGCGTGACGCGCTTGTCGCCGGCCTGGCAGATGCAGGGATAAGAGTCCTGACTTCCCATTGCCATTTCTGGCGCTAGCGCCCGCCAGAAAAGCGCAGGTAGCTATCAAAAAGTGACTGATTTCCCTATGGATAGGGTGCCAGACCAGTCCCGCTTTTCCATCGCTGGCGGTACTTGCTTCGGGGGCTCGTCGGTGCAGTGCGTTCCGGTGGTGGGGCGCTGTCAGGCGGCTGAATGGCCAGCTCCATCCTCGGGGCTGAACAGCTTCACCCGATTGCCGCCCGCGCTCTTGGCTTCGTACATGGCGCGGTCACCCAGGCGCAGCAGTTCATGCGCGCTCCCCGCGTGCTCCGGGTAGATGGCGATGCCGATGCTGGCCGAGATGCACAGCTCAATCCCTTCGGGCGAAATGCAGGGCTCTGCCAGCGCCGAGCGGATTTTTTCCGCCACGGCCAGCGCATCGGCGCCTGAGGGGATGTCGGGCAACAGCACCAGAAATTCGTCCCCGCCCACGCGCGCCGCCGTGTCGGACGCCCGCAGGCAGCCGCTCAGGCGTTTTGCCACCGTCTGCAGCATGAAGTCACCTGCTGCGTGCCCATAGGTGTCGTTGATGGGTTTGAATTTGTCCAGATCCACAAACATCAAGGCCAACGACGAGGACGTGCGCTGGGCACGCTTCACGGCCTGGCCCAGGCGGTCATTGAACAACCGCCGGTTGGGCAATTGCGTCAGGCTGTCAAAAAACGCCAGATGGTTGACTTCCTGCTCCAGCCGTTTGCGCTCGGTGATGTCGCGCAGCACGGCCACGTAGTGGGTGACCTGTCCGTTGCCATCCTTGACGGCCGTGATGGTGATCTGCTCGGGGTACACCTCGCCGTTCTTGCGTCGGCTCCAGAGCTCGCCGTGCCACATGCCCGTGGTTTCAATCGATGTCCACAAGGCGTCGTAGAAATCGGGCGTGTGCCGATCGGAGCGCAGCATGCGGGGTGTCTTGCCGATGACCTCGTGGGGTGCGTAGCCCGAGATCTGGCTGAAGGCAGGGTTCACGCGCAAGATGGCCTTGTGGGCATCGGTCACGATCACGCTGTCTTGCGACTGGAAGGCGATGGCGGCAATCTGCAAGTCCAGCGCGGTGCGCTTGCGCTCGGAAATGTCCCGCGTCACGCCCGCCTGCGCGATTTTTGCGCTGGCAGGCGTGAGCGCTTCGTCAATCGTCTGCTGCATGGCTTCGGCCACGGTGTAGCCCCGCATCCGCTCCACCGATGGGCTGACGTACGTGTTGCGCCCGTGAAGGTCCATGGTCCAGATCACGTCAGACACCTAGTCGGCCACAAAGCGGTGGCGCTCTTCAGACAGTCGCAAGGCCTCGCGGGCTTCCTGGCTGGCGGTCAGGGCTGCCTGGAGCTTGCGATTGTTCCGATAGATGTACAGCGCCACGACCACGGCCAATCCCAGCCCCCAGTCGGGGTCCACGCACATCTTGATGGCGCCTGCCTTGGCGATGTAGGCCTTTTACGCCGGGGTGAAATCAATCGAGGGGGTGGCGGCCGCCGCAACGGCGGCGCTGGGGGTGTTGGCCCCGGCGACCAAACTGACGGCCCATGGCAGAGCGGTGGCTATCGCGTTCAGTGAAACAATGAACGGATTGCCGGGGCTCGTGCAGAGGGGCGCTGTGGAAGTGATTGTTGGGACTGGCTGTGTCTGATGGCAAGCGAGCCCGCGGTGCCGCAAGTCCCCAGGCCGCGCATTCACCGGCATGAAGGCGTTGGTGCTGTAGCGCAGGTGCCACCATCTTCCGTGGCCATTCACTGCTCTGGCGCTTCTCTGGCCCGCTGGCGGGTGGGCTTAAAGCAAAAATAGCCGCCACCGCCCGTGTACAAAGCGGTGGCAGCTATCAAAAAGATACTGCTGTGGGGGCGGAGGAGGCGATCAGCCTGCCAGCGCAGCCTTCACGGCGGCAGACACCTGGCCCATGTCGGCCTTGCCGGCCAGGCGGGTTTTCACCACGCCCATCACCTTGCCCATGTCGCCAGGGCCCGAGGCGCCCACTTCGGCCACGATGGCCTTCACGGCGGCCAGCGTTTCTTCGGCCGACATGCGCTCTGGCAGGTAGGCTTGCAGCACCACCATTTCAGACTTTTCCTTGTCAGCCAGGTCTTGGCGGCCCGCGCCCTCGAAGGCGGCGATGCTGTCCTTACGCTGCTTGATGAGCTTGTCCACGATGGCGACGATGGCCGCATCGTCCAGCTCAACGCGCTCGTCCACTTCCTTTTGCTTCATGGCCGCCTGCAGCAGGCGGATGGTGCCCAGGCGCTCCGAGTCCTTGGCGCGCATGGCGGTTTTCATGTCTTCAGTGATTTGGGCTTTCAGGCTCATGGTGATCTCCTAAAGGTGAGCGACAGGATTTGCACAAAGCCGCTTCAGCTAGGCGTGTCGCCGCAGACAGTAGTTCAGCTACGGCAAGGCGGCGCAACGACGCTGAAGTGGCTTTGTGCAAATCCTGAAAACAAAAAACCCGCGCTTGGCGTCCCTAGCGCGGGTTGTGCATCGGCCTGGGCCGGCTGCGATCAGTACAGCTTCTTGGGCAGCTGCATGCTGCGAACGCGCTTGTAGTGGCGCTTGACGGCAGCAGCCTTCTTGCGCTTGCGTTCAGCAGTGGGCTTTTCGTAGAACTCGCGAGCGCGCAGGTCGGTCAGCAGGCCCAGCTTTTCGATGGTGCGCTTGAAGCGACGCAGTGCAACGTCGAAGGGCTCGTTTTCTTTTACGCGGATGGTTGTCATTAGCTAATGTTTTCCAAAAGTGTGCCGTCAGAGGGTTTTCGGGAAGATCGCGCCCAAAAGCCATGCACAGCGGTTGTCCCCGTCTCTAACTAGTATTGGCCGACGGGGTATTGCCAGCAAAGCCGGAGATTATAGTCTTTATCCACGCCCGTGGCGCAATGGGCGGGTGTCTCCATGTGGGCGGAGTGCCCGGCGGGACGATTTCGGTCGGGCTGCAACGCAATGGCGCGGAAGTTGCTTCATGTTGTAACACTCCTATTCACCGGTGGGGAGCCCTGGTCATCCGCCTGGGCGGCCCCGTCGCAGACACCATGGCATTCATGCACCGCGTATCGAGTTGGCTGGGTCGGCTCAGTGTGGGCCGCAAGCTCATGCTCATCTATCTGCTGGACCTGACGGCGGTGATCTACGTCTCCAGCATCCTGATCCACGAAAAGTACCTGGCGATCGACTTCACGCGCAAGGAAGTGGTGGGCACCACCTATGCGGCGGTGGTGCGTGACGGGTTGATGGGGCAGTTTCTGGACGCGTCGCAGCAGCCGCCGCTGGTGGCCGATGTGCTCACCCGGCTGGAGGCCGTGCGTGCGGCCCACGACGAGCAACTGCGCACTGCCGATGTCGCCCAGCGGTTTGGCGTGGCGCTGCAGCAGCTGGCGGGGCCGTCCCCGGGGGGCTCGCCCACCGCCGATCCGCAGACGGTCACCCGGCAGCGCAGCCAGTTGCTGCGCGAGGGACGTGAGCTGCTCACCACGGTGGGCAACCAGTCCAACCTGATCCTGGACCCGGACCTGGACAGCTACTACGTGATGTCGCTGGTGGTACTGCGGTTTCCTGAGCTGCTGCAGGCGGTGCATGACACCGTCAGCTTCCTGAACGCGGCGCCATCGCGGCGTGAGTCGCAGTGGTCGTCCGAGCTGCTGACGCTGGTGGGGCGGCTGGATGCGGTGATGCTGGGCATCGAGTCGGACTACAACCAGGCCTTCATTGCAGGCTCGCCCGAGATGCGGGCCGCGCTGGTGCGCCAGCGCGAGGCGCTCAAGGCGGCGCAGGAGGGCTTTCAGGCCTTGCTGCAGGGCATCGCATCGGGCGAGTCGCGCCTGACGGTGGCAGAGGTGCGTGTGCAGGAGGCCTTGGTGCTGGGCGCGCTGCGCGATGCGTGGTCGGTGGGTATTGTGGACCTGGAGCGCCTGTTGAACCAGCGCGCCGACAGCCTGTTTGCGCGCATGTGGTTGCACCTGGGGACGGCGCTGGTGCTGCTGGGTTGCATCCTTTCGCTCGTCACGCTCGTGGCGCGTCAGATCGCCAAGCCGCTGCAGCAGCTGGCCCGTGTGGCCGACGAGGTGCGCAAGAGCGGCGACCACACGCTGCGCGCGCAGTGGAACAGCCGCGACGAAATCGGCCGCCTGGTCACCGCGTTCAACGAGATGCTGTCGCAGCTCGACCGCGACCGCGTGCTGCAGCAGGAGCTGGCCGCCAGCGCCCGCGCGGCCGAGGCCCAGCGCGAGCTGGTGGAGGCCTTCCCCATCCCCATGGTGGTCACGTCCATCCCCGAGCACGAGGTGCTGCATTCCAACGCGCCCGCCGCCCAATGGCTGGGCGGCCGCAAAACGGACCCCTGGGCTGCGGGGCTGGAGCCCGGCGTGCGTGCGCGCTTCTTCCAGCGCCTGGCGGACCAGGGCTCGGTCGATGAATTTGAAGTGCGCTGGAAGGGCAGCCCCGAGCCATCCTGGGCCGTGCTGTCGGCGCGGCGTCTGCAGTTCCAGGGACGCGACTCGGTGCTCACCGCCTTCACGCCCATCAACGTGCTCAAGGTGATGGAGCAGCGCCTGGAGCTGTGGGCCAAGGTGTTCGAGGCCTCGTCCGAGGGCATCATCATCATGAATGCCGAGCAGCAGATCATCAGCGTGAACAAGGCGTTCTGCCGCAGCACGCATTACGACTTCTACGAACTCATCGGCGAAGGCATGGGCTCGCTGCTGGAAGAGGCCGGGGGCGAGCCGCTGTCTGCACAGATCCGCCGCACCATGGCCGAGAAGGAGTCGTGGCAGGGGGAGGTGCGTTTTCGCCGCCGCTCGGGCGAGACCTACCCGGCCTGGCTCATGGTGTCAGCCGTGCGCGAGGGCAAGGGCGGCGCGGTGGCCAATCACATCGGTATTGCCATCGACATCACCGACCGCAAGCTGAACGAGGAGCGCATCCAGTTTCTGGCGCACCACGATGTGCTTACCGAGCTGCCCAACCGGTCACTGTGCGTGCAGCGCCTGCAGATGGCGCTGGCGCAGGCCCCCATCACGGGCGAGAAGGTGGCGGTGCTGTTCATCGACCTGGACCGCTTCAAGGCCATCAACGACACGCTGGGCCACCACATTGGCGACGGCCTGCTGCGCTCGGTGGCCGCGCGCCTCACGCAAGCCGTGCGCAGCCGCGACACCGTGAGCCGCCTGGGCGGCGACGAGTTTGTGGTGGTGATGCGCGACGTGGCCGGGCGCGAGGATGTGCAGCAACTGGTAGAGCGGCGGCTGATTCCGCTCATCCGCCAAAGCCATCCGGTCGAGGGGCATGAGTTGAATGTGTCCTGCAGCGTGGGCATTGCCGTGTACCCCGAGGACGGCAGCGACATCGACGAACTCATGCGCCGCGCCGACGCCGCCATGTACGAGGCCAAGACCACTGGCCGTGACATGGCCCGGTTCTATTCCATGGAGACGGACCAGCGCGCCGTGGCCCGCCAGACCATGGAGCAGCAACTGCGCCGCGCGCTGGAGCGTCATGAGCTGAGCCTGCACTACCAGCCCCGCCTGAGCGCCCAGGGCGCCCAGTTGCTGGGCGTGGAGGCACTGCTGCGCTGGACCAGCCCGGTGCTGGGCTCCATACCGCCCAGCGAGTTCATCCCCATCGCCGAAGAGACCGGCATGATCCGCGCCATTGGCAGCTGGGTGCTGCAGCAGGCCTGCGAGCAGTGGGTTCGCTGGCAACAGCTGGTGCTGGATGCGGGTGTGGGCGATGCGGCATCGCCGCACCCGCTGGCGCGGGTGTCGATCTCGGTCAACCTGTCGGCTGCGCAGATGTCCGACCCCGCGCTGGTCACCGACATCGAGGCACTGCTGCTGCGCACCGGCATGCCCGCGCACCGGCTGGAGCTGGAGATCACCGAGTCTCAACTGATGGACAACGCCCACGCGGCCGAGCAGCAACTGGCGGCGCTCAAGGCGCTGGGGGTGCAGCTGGCCATCGACGACTTTGGCACCGGGTATTCCAGCCTGGCCTATCTCAAGCGCTTTGACATCGACCGCCTCAAGGTGGACAAATCCTTTGTGCGCGACATGCTGGCTAACCCAGCCGACATGGCCATCACCCGCGCCATCATCGCGCTGGGACACACGCTGGGGCTGCGCATCGTGGCCGAGGGCGTGGAAGACCTGGCCACGGCCCAGGTGCTGAGTGCACTCGATTGCGAGGAGCTGCAGGGCTACCACTTCAGCCGGCCGCTGCCCGTGCCGGAGCTGGAAGCTTGGGCCCGACAGCACCAGCCCTCGGGCGCGCCGGTGCGCGAGGCTTCTGTGATGGCCTGATGGACTTTTACCCGTTCTTCATTACGCAGCGCCAGTAGGCTCTGCCTGCGGCAGTGGCAATGCCTGCGCGCAGGCATATGCGCTGGCCCAGGCCCACTGGAAGTTGTAGCCGCCCAGCCAGCCGGTGATGTCCACCACTTCGCCAATGAAGTACAGCCCCGGCTGGGCCTTGCACTCCATGGTCTGCTGCGACAGCGCCTTGGTGTCCACGCCGCCCAGCGTCACCTCGGCCTTCTTGTAGCCCTCGGTGCCCGTGGGTGTCAGCTCCCAGCGGGCCAGTTGCTCGGCCAGCTTGGCCAGGGCCTTGTCAGAAGCTTCATTGACAGGGCGCTGCCAGTCGGCCTCGCGCTGCGCCCACGCATCGGCCAGGCGGCTGGGCACCAGCGTGGCCAGCTCGTTGGCAATCAGCTTGCGCGAGCGGGCCTTGGCCTGCTGCAGCGCTTCGGGCAAGTCCACCGTGGGGGCCAGGTTCACGGCCAGGGGCGTGCCCTCGCGCCAGTAGCTGGAGATTTGCAGCACCGCCGGGCCCGACAGGCCGCGGTGGGTGAACAGCAAATCCTCATCAAACGCCATGCGCTCCTTTTTGCTGCCCGTGCTGATCTGCACGGGCAATGCCAGCCCCGCCAGTTGGGCGTAGGGCTGCCAGCCCGCGCCGTCAAAAGTCAGCGGCACCAGGCCGGGGCGCCGCTCCACCAGCGGAACGTTGAACTGCTGCGCCAGCCGGTAGCCCAGGTCGGTTGCGCCGATCTTGGGGATGGACAAGCCCCCCGTAGCCACCACCACGCTGCGGGTGTGCACTGGGCCCTGGCTGGTATCAATTTGATAGCTGCCGGCGCTTGATTTGTGGGCGTTAGAGGCCAAAAAGGCTATGTTTTTGATGCTGCACGGCTGCCAGCGCGTGACCTGGCCTGCTTCGCATTCGGCCAGCAGCATCTGGATGATGTCTTCGGCCGAACGGTCGGCAAACAGCTGGCCCTTGTGCTTCTCGTGGAAGGGGATGCCGTGCTTTTGCACCAGCGCAATGAAGTCTGCCGGGGTGTAGCGCGACAGGGCAGAGCGGCAGAACTGCGGGTTCTGCCCCACAAAGTGCTTGTGCGGGGCGCGCACATCCAGGTCGCGGTTGGTGAAGTTGCAGCGCCCGCCGCCCGAGATGCGGATCTTCTCGGCCACCTTCTCGCTGTGGTCGATGAGCAAGACCTTCAGGCCCCGCTGGCCCGCTTGGCCTGCGCAAAACAAGCCTGCGGCGCCAGCGCCGATGATGACGGCATCAAAAAAAGGGATCGTCTGCACGGGGTGTGAATGCTGTTGGCAAAAAGGGCTGATTGTGCCGACTTTGCCTGCACTGTAGCCCCCCGCCCGTGGAATACGCGCTGATCGTGCCAGCTACCGCCGCGCAAGGGCCGCCCCGCCGCGCGGGCGGTGTCCCCCTTCCCGAATGGCGCAGCCATTCGAGAGAAGGGGGAAGCGGCGCAGCCGCTCAGGGGGATGCTTAGAACTCTGCGCGCAGCGTCACGCTCACGTTGCGTGGGTCCGCATAGTTGCCGTAGTCCAGATTGGCCCAGTATTTCTGGTCGGTGACATTGTTCACCGCCAGCGTGGCGCTGAGCTTGGGGTTGAACTGCCAGGACGCGCGCAGGTTGAGGATGGCCTTGGGCGACTGCTTCACCGTCACGGTGCCGCTGGGATGCGGGATGTTGAAGCCTTCAATGGAGCTTTGCCAGGTGAGGTTGCCGCCCACCGACAGCGGCGCGAGCGCGCCGGAGAGCTGGTAGTCCGTGCCCAGCTGTAGCAGGTAGTCGGGCATGTTGGCGTAGATCAGGTCGGTGGGCGCGCGCGTGACCTTGGCGCGGGTCAGGCCCGCGCTCACCCGCCACTGCTTGGTGGCCATGCCCGCAAACTCCAGCTCGAAGCCGGTGGACTTGGTGCCATTCACCGCCACGTAGGGCAGGGTGCCGTCGGGCAGCGGCGTGGTGATGGCGCCATCACGCACGCCGAAGTTGTCCTGCTTGGTCTGGAACACCGCAAAGTGCGCCTGGATGCGGCGCTCGAACAGCTCGGCCTTGAGGCCGGCCTCGGCATTGCTGCCGATGACGGGCGACAGCGGATTGTTATTGCGGTCCTTGTAGTTCTGCGGGTTGAAGATGCGCGCGTAGCTGGCGTAGGCCGACAGCGTGGGTGTGATGTCGTACACGACGCCGATGAAGGGCGTGACCTTGCGGTTTTCGTCCTGAATGGCCGAGCGGCCCGCATAGGCGCCCGTGGTGCCATAGGTGTCGGAGTGACGGTGCCAGTCGGTCAGGCGCAGGCCGGTGAGCACCGACAGCGGGTCGGCCAAGCGCCAGCGTGCCGAGGCGAACAGGCCCGTCTGCTGCGTGATCTGTGTGCGCCAAGCGCCGGTCTTGGAATAGGTGGGCGCTGGCGCATTGCCGTCCCAGGTGTAGATGTTGGGGATCACGTAGCTCCAGCCAGCCACCGAGGTGTAGCCATCGGTGCGGGTGGCGGTGCGGGTGGAGCTCATGCCCACCACCAGGTCGTGCTTGCGGCCGCCCAGCTCGAACTTGCCCGACAGGTAGGCGTCCACCGTGTCCTGCTTTTCGCTGCCGCCGCCCACGGCGGCATACAGCGTCGTGCCCGCGCCGGTGGCCGGGTTGATGAACGGGGCCTGGCTGGTGGTAGCGCCAGAGCCGTAGGTGCTCAGACGGAAGGTGTCGCCCTCGGTGTGGTTCAGCGCGGCCTTCAGGCTCCAGTCGTCGTTGAGCTGGTGGTCCAGCGTGGCGTAGAGCGTGCCGGAGGTGCGCTCCCAGCGCGTCCAGGGCGGCGAAAAGCTGGTGGAGATCGGCAGGTCGATGGGCACGCCCGTGGTGGCAAAGCGCGGGATGGTGCCCCAGATCGGCGCCTTGGGGTCGTTGGACTGGCGCTGGTAGCCCAGTGCCACGACGGTGGACTGGCCGATGTCGGCCTCCACCGCGGCGAGCAGGGCGGTCTTGTCTTCGGAGTAGCGGTCGCGGAAGCTCTCTTTCTTCTGCGGGGCCACGACCAGGCGGCTGCGCACGCTGCCGTCGCTGTTGAGCGGTGCGTTCAGGTCCAACTCGCCCCGGTACAGGTTCCAGGAACCCGCCGTGAGCGCCACAGAGGCCGCGAACTCGCGCTGCGGGCGCTTGCGGATCATGTTGATGGTGGCCGACGGCACGCCCACACCGGTCTGGATGCCGTTGGCGCCGCGCACGATGTCGATGCGTTCGTACAGGGCAGTGTCGAATTCCTGGTTGGTGCTGCTGCTGTAGCTGGGCAGGCCGTCCGTCTGGAAGTCGGTGATCTGAAAGCCGCGCGCGTAGTACAGCGGGCGCTGCGTGTCATAAAAACTCACCGCAATGCCGTTCACGTTGCGCAGCACCGCATCAATGCTGGTGAGCGACTGGCGCTCGATCTGCGCGCGGGTCACGGTGCTGGTGGACTGCGGGGTTTCGCGCGGCGTTAGGGGCAGGCGCGTGGAGGCGCTTTCGCGTGCGCCAGAGATGGTGATGCCCCCTAGCGCTTTGGGCTCCTGCACCAATTCATCGGGGGCGCTAACTGGTGTCTGCTCGGCGGGCTGCGGCGCGGCGGTGCCCGTTTGGGCCCAGGCGGGGCTGAAGGTGAAGACGGCGACGGCCAGGGCAATGGGATGCAGGCTGGGGGCGGCAACACGGCGGCTGCCAGCAGGGCACGATGAGCGCATGCGGGGTTCCTGAAGGGGAGGGTGAGGACACTGGCTGGCGGCGCAGCCCCTTCAGGACGCACGGCTTGCTAACGGAGCCGTGCATTGTAAATTTATTGAGAATGGTTCTTGTTTATTTGTTTCCAGGTGTTGTTGCGGAACGACGACCCGCGGGTGGGTGCACGCATCGCGCGGGCCCCGTGCACGCACCAGTCCAGCTCAGGCTGCAGATGCGCGCAGCGTGTTCCTAGCCCTTCCACGTGAACGGAAACTTCAATTGCTTGATGAATCCGTTGGGTACGTAGTCACCCAGCACGCCGTAGTGCTCAGGCCACAGCTTGGTGCTTTTGACGGCGGTGCCGAACAGGTAGTCCAGAAACGCGAAGTGCGCCGCGTAGTTTTTGTCCAGCGCTTCCTGGTCCTGGCTGTGGTGCCAGTGGTGGAAGTTGGGCGTGACCAGCACATAGCGCAGCGGGCCCAGGCGCACGCTGACGTTGGCATGGTTGAACACCGCCTGGAAGCCCACGATGACGATGTACGCATCGATCACTTCCTTGGAAAAGCCCAGCACGTAGATGGGCGCCAGCACCATCGAGCGGGTGATGATCAGCTCCAGGATGTGCTGGCGCGAGCCGGCCATCCAGTCCATGCTTTTGACGCTGTGGTGCACCGCGTGCAATCGCCACAGCAGCGGCACCTCGTGGTAGGCGCGGTGCGTCCAGTACTGCACCAGGTCGGCCACCAGAATGATGCCGAACAGCGCCACCCAGAAGTTCAGGCCTTGCACCCAGCCGCGAATGCCATCGTTGGCGGCCCAGCCAAAGAACTTGTGCACGATGAGGTTGGTGGCCAGCAGCACAAAGCCCACCACCATGTGGTTCACGATGAAGTGGTGGAAGTCGGTCTGCCACTCGGCGCGGAACACGGGCTGGTCTTTGCGGTGCGCAAACAGCTTTTCGATGAAGATGAAGATCAGCGAGCTGCCCAGCAGATCAAGGATGAACCAGTCCAGGCCAATGTAGGGCGTGTGGTCCGGGAAGTTCGGGTCCACCTCCACCTTGTGCCCACCCAGCAAGGCTGCCAAGGCCACCATGGCGAAGGCGAACGTTGCCAGCCACCGGGCGCGGTTGAACAGGATGTTGACCAGCGAGATACCCCCCGCAATGGCCATGGCCGCCAGCATGATGGTGCGGATGACGTTCACGTCGTAGCTCTTGCGCAGCTCGGGCGTGGTGAGGTACTGCGGAAAGTGAAACGCCAGCACGCCCAGCAGGCACAAAATGGCCAGCGTGAGCGCGATGACGCCCGACACGAGCCCCTTGCCCGTGCGCAGTGCGCCGTGGCTTTCGGTGAATTCGTTGAGTTTTTCTATTTCGATCATTGTTGGTTCCTCCCTTGCATCCAAGAAGGAAAGTCTCGGATGCCCGCGCGAGTGTAGCGAAGCAGGCACGGCGCGTGCATGTTGTGTGATCCAGCGCAAAGCACGGTCCAGCGGAACGGGCCCCACTCCTAAAATTGCAGCATGAACATCCCTTCACACCAACTCAGTATGACCGTGCTCATGTCGCCCGACATGGCCAACTTTTCGGGCAACGTGCACGGCGGCGCCATCCTCAAGTTGCTCGACCAGGTGGCGTATTCGTGCGCCAGCCGCTATTCGGGCTGCTACACCGTGACGCTGAGCGTGGACCAGGTGATGTTTCTGCAGCCGATCCACGTGGGTGAACTGGTGACGTTTCTGGCCAGCGTGAACTACACCGGCAGCTCGTCGATGGAAGTGGGGATCAAGGTGGTGGCGGAAGAGATCCGCTCGCAGGTGGTGCGCCATGTGAACAGCTGCTTTTTCACCATGGTGGCGGTGGATGAAAACCGCAAACCCGTGGCCGTGCCGACATTGACTCCATCCACCCCGGATGAGCGCCGCCGCTGGGATGCGGCCTTGATGCGCAAAACACTGCGCAAGGAATTGGCTGCGCGATTTGCCGAAGTGCGCCAGACGGCGGGGCAGTGAAACCCGCAGGGGAAACGCGTGACGCGCGGCTCCAGGCGCTGTGGCTGAAGACGTGGTCAGGTCGCGCAGCGGGCCTGGGGCGCGGCCTCAACCGCGTCCTGCGTGGCCAGCGCCACCCCGCGCACCACGTCGCCGACCACGATCACTGAGGGGCTGCCCAGCCCCTGTTCTGTGATGGTGGCCTGCAGCTGACCCAGTGTGGTGATGGCGTGCCGCTGGTGACGCAGGCTGGCGTGCTGGATGATGGCCACCGGCGTGTGCGCAGGCAGGCCGCTCAGCAGCTCTTGCTCGATGGCGGCGGCGCCGCTCACACCCATGTAAATCACCAGGGTGAGCTTGGCGTCCCTGGCCGTGCGGGCCAGGGCTTTCCAGTCGGTGCCCGTGTCACCGGGCTTGGCATGGCCGGTGACAAACACCACGCCGTGCGCGTGCTCGCGGTGGGTGAGCGGTGCGCCCAGTGATGTCAGGCCCGCCAAGCCGGCAGTAATGCCATTGATCACTGTCACTGGAACGCCTGCCGCGCGCAGATGTTCCACCTCTTCGCCGCCACGGCCAAAGATGAACGGGTCGCCCCCCTTGAGGCGCACCACGTTCTCGCCTTCGTTCACGGCCATCAGCATCAGTTTTTCGATGAAGGCCTGGGGCGTGCTTTTGCAGCCACCGCGCTTGCCCACGTAAACGATGCGGGCGCTGGGCGAGGCGTGGGCCACGATGGCGTCGCTCACCAGGTCGTCCACCAACAGCACCGTGGCAGCCTGGATGGCCTTGAGCGCCTTGATGGTGAGCAGCTCTGGGTCTCCTGGCCCAGCGCCCACCAAGGTGCATTGTCCGCCCGTGCCCAAATGGGGGCGGGCCGGGTCGGAAGAAGAGGGTTGGGTTGGGCTGCTCATGGCTTTGTCTCTCAGGAAGTTTGTGCTGCCACCTGCAAGATATGTTCCACCTGCCGCGCCAGCGCCGGGGGCACCGGCAGGGCGCCCGCCAGCACCTGCCGCGTGTATTCGGCCGTGGTAGCCACGTCGATTTCGGTGGGCAGGCCGGGCACTTCGGCGGCGGTGCCAGGTTGCTGCTCTTCCAGCAGGCGGTGCTGGCCCGCCACGAATGCGTCATAACGGGGCGTGCGGCGCGGATCGGTGGCCACTTCGCCTTCCAGCCCGCGCGAGAGCAGGGCAGTCATCCCCATGCTGGTGAATGTGGCGTGCAGCATGTCCAGGTATTCGGGGTGGGTGTAGGCCGTGACCACCACGGCAGGGCCCGCGAAGGGGTTCATCAACTTGACCACGCTGTGCCCCGGGTTGCGCAGGCCCACCACCTGCCGCACGGCCAGCAGGCGCGCCAGGCCGGGGTGCAGGTGCTGGGTGTGGATGTGTGCCACCTGTCCGTTTGCTATGGTTTCAGGAGCTGCTAGCGCTTTGATATCAAGCGCTTCAAGCACATCTGATGCCAAAATTCTGCGCGCCTCGGTGCGCATGCCGTGCAGCAGCACGGGCAGCCCCTTGCGTGCCAGTAGCAGGGCCAGCAGCGGGGTCAGCACCGGCAGCTTGCGGGCGCCGTTGTAGCTGGGCAGCACGATGGTGGGGCGGCTGGTGGCTGGCAGCTTGGCCAGCCGCTGGTGCGTCGCGTCCAGAAAGCCGCACATCTCTTCGGGCGTTTCGCCCTTGATGCGCATGGCTAGGCAAAAGGCGCCAATTTCCAGGTCGGTCACGCTGCCGTCCAGCACCTGCCCAAACAGGTCGGCCGCCTGCTCACGCGTCAGCGGTTTGGCGCCGCGCGGGCCGCGACCGATTTCCTTGATGTATTGGCTGATGGCCATGGTGTTCCGAGCTGGGGAGGGTGGGGCGGCTATTTTCCCGCAACCCAGACTACTTCTGGTTATATGGCGGCCAGCGGGTTCGGTCGAGGCGCTTGGCGTTTGTTGCGTTGCACTGGGTCAGGTGCGAGGCGTTTGGCGACAGTGCTCGGCATGCTGCATGGCGAGTCTTTTGGGTGGGCGAGTGCGGTTGGCACGCCGTCTCGGTTTCAGTGAGCGAAGCCCTTTGACCCCTGCTTCCCTTGCCGCTCATGGGTATTTAGGGTAATAGATTGTAAATTGGCAAAAATGATTTTTTGCCTATATCTACTCCAAAATCGGGTTGCCACGATTGAGCTGAAAACCTGGTTTGATGCAGTTCATGGCGAATTTTTTTCCGTCCGTGTTTGAGCTTGTCATTCAAAAAATTAAAGCTGTTCAGACTGGAAATTCTTATTAACTATAGAGATCGGTACGCGCTGTACGGTCTTGCTTAGTCATGCAACCAATCAGGCGTTGGCAACTTTTCTCCACTGGCAATCGTCTTCATATGATAAATGTGATAATAATCGCCTTGATTAAGTGTTGTTTTGCATCTTGATGGAAGTCAAGTAGTTGGCAGGGCAACACATTTTTACGTATGCTGATCTGGCGCTGGCGCGGCCCTTGGAGGCATTCGTCGGGTCTTTGCCGGTGGCAGGGTGCGAAATTTTTTGAGGATGTGTCATGCGAGTCAATCTGCCTGTTGTTGCCCGGGAGTACCCCTTTCCTGCAGGGGAAACTTTGGTTTCCACCACCGACTTGCAGGGGCGCATCCTGTACTGCAACCCCATGTTTGTGGAGGTCAGTGGCTACGCCAAAGAAGAGCTGCTGGGGCAGCCCCACAACATCGTTCGGCACCCGGACATGCCTGAAGAGGCGTACCGCGACATGTGGGAAACCATTGGCAAAGGCATTCCCTGGTCGGCCCCAGTGAAGAACCGCCGCAAAGACGGCACCTACTACTGGGTGATGGCCAATGTGACGCCCTTGATGGAGGGTGACCAACCCGTGGGCTACATGTCGGTGCGCACGCAGGCTTCGCGCGATCAGATCCAGCAGGCCGAGCAGCTCTACAAGACCATGCAGGCTGAAAAGCAGGCCGGTGTGTTGGTGCACAGACTGCGCGCAGGGCGCGTGGTCAAGAACAACCTGTGGGGGCGCGTGAGCGGTGCGCTGCGCATGGGGGCGTTTTCCAAGATGCTGCTGGGTATGGGCGTCGTGGTGGCGGCTGCCATGGCTGCTGCCCAGCTGGGTGGGCAGGGGCTGACTTTGGCCTCTGGCCTCGCATGGCTGGGCGTGGTGGCGCTGGCGTTGGGCTATTGCGTTTACATGCACTCGGTGTTGGTGTCGCCGCTGCAGCAGATGCTCAAGTGGGCCAACCGCATGGCGGCCGGTGATCTGACCCAGAAGATCACGGTGTCGCGCGACGACACGGTGGGGCACCTGCAAAAGGCGCTGTCGCAACTGAATGTGAATTTGATGTCCATCGTGCGTGATGCTCGTCAGGAAGCGGAGCACATGCAGGTCTCTACCCAGGAGATCGCCCAGGGCAACCAGGACCTGTCAGCCCGCACCGAGTCTCAGGCCAGCAACCTGGAGCAAACGGCTGCCTCGATGGAAGAAATCACCGGTACGGTGCGCCAGACTGCAGAGTCTGCCCGCCAGGCTACTTCGCTGGCCACGCAGGCCACTACGGCAGCTGAGCGCAGCAGCGAGGCCGTCAACAGCGTGGCAGACACCATGCACCAGATTCAGACGGCGTCGGGCCGCATCAGCGAAATCACGCAGCTGATCGACAGCATCGCATTCCAGACCAACATCCTGGCATTGAACGCGGCCGTCGAGGCCGCCCGCGCGGGCGAGCAGGGCCGGGGCTTTGCGGTGGTGGCTTCCGAAGTGCGTAGCCTGTCGCACCGCACCCTGTCGGCTGCGAAAGAAATTCGCCAGCTGATCGACGACTCTGCCAACAAGGTGCAAGAGGGCAACGTGAAGACGGATTCCGCCCAGAAAACCATGACCGAGGCCCTGGAGCTGGTGCGCCGCGTGAACTCGCTGATGAGTGAGATCCACGGCGCCTCCAACGAGCAGCTCAGCGGTATCTCGCAGGTCAATGCCGCCGTGGCTCAGCTGGACACCATCACTCAGCAGAATGCCGCCCTGGTAGAGGAAAACGCGGCGTCCGCCATGCAGTTGCAAGAGCAGGCCAAGTCTGTGGCCGACACGGTGCAGGTATTCCGCATTGATGGGTCTGCATCCGCCAAGGGCCCTGGTGCCGTAGCCTTGCGCCGCGAAATGCGGGCGGCTTCTGCCCAGCGGTCGCTGACCGTCGATTAACCCGGCCGCTCGCCAGCGCCGCACCCTCGCGGACCTCGCAGCCGCTGCAAGCGTCAGGTGCTTTGCCGTACTGTCAGTTCAAACCCCAGGTTCACGCAGTTGTTCTCTGGGGGGTGGCCCCGCATCAATGCCAGCAGCATGTTCGCGCCCGCCTCGCCCATCGCGGCACGCGGTGTGCGCACGGTGGTCAGGGGCGGCACCATCTGGTCGCTGCCCGCCAGGTCGTTGAAGCCGGCAATCGCCACTTGCGCGGGCACAGCAATGCCCAGCCGCTGGGCTGCCAGCAGGCCGCCCTGGGCCAAGTCATCGTTGCAGAAGAAGATGGCATCCACCTGCGGGCGGGTGCGCACGATTTCTTCGAGCAGCGTAGCCCCCAGGCGTATGGAGGAGGGCTCGGGGCTGAGCATTTCCAGCTTGGCGTCGTACACGCCCGCATTTTTCAGGCAGCGCCGGTAGCCTTCGGCGCGCTGCAGGGTGCGCGGGTCCAGTTGCGCAGCCGCAAAGGCGATGTGGCGATAGCCGCGTTGCAGCAAATGCTCGGCCATGGCGAAGCCCGCATCGTGCTGCGAAAAGCCTGCGCAATACACACCGGCCGCAGCCGTCACTTCCATCAGGTGCACGCACGGCACACCACTGGCAGCAATCATCTGCCGCGCGTTTTCGGTGCGGTCAAACCCCGTCACCAGCAGGCCTGCCGGGCGGTGCGCCAGGTAGGTGCGCAGCAACTGCTCTTCTTCCTGAGGGTCGTAATGCGTCACGCCAATCAAGGCCTGGTAGCCCAGCGGAAACAGCACGCGGTGCACGGCGTCCAGCACGTCTACGAACAACGCGTTCGATAGCAGCGGCACCAGCACGGGCACCTGCACGCTGCGCTGGGAGGCGAGGGCGCGGGCGGCGGGGTCAGGCACATAGCCCAGTTGTTGCACGGCGGCTCGCACGCGGTCTGCCAGTTCGGGGCCTACGCCGCGCTCGCCGCGCAGCGCGCGCGATGCGGTAATGGGGCTCACGCCCGCCGCCTTGGCCACGTCGCTCAGGGTGATGCGGCCGCTGGAGCGGCGTTTGGTGTCGGGTTTGTTCAAGGGTTTACCCCTAATGATGTTCTTGGAAGTCGAATTAGGATAGCGCTATCCCGCTGGTCGGGCAACCGTATTACGCTTGATTTTGGTCTTTCTTCGGCCAATCCTAGAGCTTCAGCGTACCTTGGTTTGAGGTGCGTTTTTTTGGTTTTGATTGGATAGCGCTACCAATATGTCTTTCGACGGATCTCCATTGTTTCTGGTGGTCATGGGCGTGGCAGGCTGCGGCAAGTCCAGCCTGGGTTTGGCGCTGGCCCAGGCCCTTCGCCTGCCCCTGATTGAGGGCGACGACCACCACAGCCCTGCCAGCCGCGCCAAGATGAGCGAGGGCATCGCCCTGACCGATGCTGATCGGGAAGGCTGGCTCACCACGCTGGGCCAGCTGCTGCAGGCGCACCCGCAAGGCGCGGTGCTGACGTGCTCCGCGCTCAAAAAGGCCTACCGTGACCGGCTCCGTACGGCCTGCCCCCCGCTGCGCTTTGCGTTTCTGGAGATTGGCCGCGCTGAGGCCGAAGTGCGCGTCAAGGCCCGGGCCGATACTCATTTCTTCTCTGCTGCCCTGGTAGACAGCCAATTCGCTACGCTGGAGTCTCCTGCAGGTGAGCCCGGCGTGCTGACCCTGGACGCCGGGCTGCCTTTGCCTACCCTGGCCCAGCAGACCTGTGCCTGGCTTGCCCTGCAGGAGGTTGCATGAATTCACCCACCCCGGCGCCCGTGCACCCCGCAGCGCGCGTGGCGCACATCCTCATGGCGCTGTGCCTGGGGACCATGGCCGTTGCCGTGTTCTTTAACGTGGTGTTGCGCTACGGCTTTGGCAGCGGCATTCCTGCCAGCGAAGAACTGTCGCGCCTGCTGTTCGTATGGATGGTTTTTATTGGGGCCGCAGCCGCCTATCCGGCAGGTGAGCACATGGCCTTCACCAGCCTGGCGGGCCTGCTGGCGCGCAAGCCGCTGGCGTTCAAGCTGCTCACGGCGGTGATTCGTGTGCTGGTCATGGCCGCCTGCGCCATGCTGGGCTGGGGCGCCTGGCAGCAAGTGGTGGTGGGCATGGATAGCCACTCGGTGGTGCTGGGCTACCCGGTGGCACTGCTGCCGCTGCCCGCTTTGCTGTGTGCCGTGGCGATTGGCGTGATGGCCTTGGTCGAACTGGTGCGCGGCAAACCGCTGGACCTGGGCCACGGCGCGGAGGTGGAATGATGCTGGGAATGACGCCTGAAGCCATGGCCTTCGTGGTCTTTTCGGTGGGCATGCTGGTGCTGATGGGCACGGGCATGAACATGGGCCTGGCGCTGGTGCTCACGGGCGCGGGCATGGCCTGGGTGCTGGACTTTTGGGACACGCAGTTGCTGGCCCAGAACCTGGTGGCGGGGGTGGACAGCTTTCCGCTGCTGGCGGTGCCGTTCTTCATCCTGGCAGGGGAGTTGATGAACTCCGGCGGCATCAGTCGCCGCATCATCGACATGGCCCAGGCGTGGGTGGGGCATATCCGTGGCGGGCTGGGCTATGTGGCCATTGGCGCTGCGGTGCTCATGGCCAGCATGAGCGGCTCGGCCCTGGCCGACACGGCCGCGCTGGCCACCATCCTGCTGCCCATGATGCGCCAGCAGGGCTACCCCATGAACACCTCAGCCGGGCTGATTGCTTCGGGCGGCATCATCGCGCCCATCATTCCGCCGTCCATGCCGTTCGTGATCTATGGCGTGACGACCAATACGTCGATCTCTGCGCTGTTTGTTTCGGGCATCGTGCCCGGCTTGATGATGGGCGCCGGGCTGATTTTTGCGTGGCGCTGGGTGCTGCGCGGCATGGATCTGCCCCAGGGCCAGCCCCTGCCGATGAAAGATCGCCTGCGCGCCACGGCCCGCGCCTTCTGGGCCATGCTCATGCCCATCATCATCATCGGTGGCATGAAGACGGGTGTATTCACCCCCACTGAAGCGGCCGTGGTGGCCGCGTTCTATGCGCTGATGGTGGCGTTGTTCATTCACCGCGAAATGCGCGTGTCTGAAATCTACGGCGTGCTGCTGCGCGCCGCCAAGACCACGTCCATCGTGATGTTCCTGTGCGCAGGCGCCCAGGTGGCCAGCTACATGATCACCCTGGCCGATCTGCCCAATGTGCTGACGGCGTGGCTGGGCCCGCTGGTGGAAAGCCCGCGGCTGCTGATGGCCGTGATGATGATCGTGCTGGTGATGATTGGCACGGCGCTGGACTTGACGCCCACCATCCTGATCTTTGCGCCGGTGATGCTGCCCATCGCCGTCAAGGCAGGCATCGACCCTGTCTACTTCGGCCTGATGTTCGTGCTCAACGGCGCCATTGGCCTCATCACCCCGCCGGTGGGCACCGTGCTCAACGTGGTGGCCGGGGTGGGGCGCATCTCGATGCACAGCGTCATCAAGGGGGTTAACCCGTTCCTGTTGACCTACGTGCTGATCCTGGCGCTGCTGGTGGTCTTTCCGCAGATCGTGACCGCGCCGGTGCTGTGGATGCGTTGACGACGCTGCACTTTCTTTTTCCTGTGCCTTTCTTTCCCTTGCCAATGGAGACAACCATGAAAACTTTCCGTCGCACCCTGCTGGCCGCCTTGTCGGTGGCTGCTTTTGCTGCCTCGTTCCAGGCCGCTGCCCAGGACTTCAAGCCGCGCATCATCCGCTTCGGCTACGGGCTCAACGAGGCTTCCAACCAGGGCCGCGCCACCAAGCTGTTTGCCGAAGAGGTGGAAAAAGCCTCGGGCGGCAAGATGCGTGTGCGCGCCATCGGTGCGGCAGCGCTGGGCTCTGACCTGCAGATGCAGCAAGCCTTGATTGGTGGTGCGCAAGAGATGATGGTGGGCTCCACCGCCACGCTGGTGGGCATCACCAAAGAGATGGCGATCTGGGACACGCCTTTCCTGTTCAACAACGCCAAGGAAGCCGATGTGGTGCTGGACGGCCCCGTGGGCCAGAAGGTGATGGACAAGCTGCAGGAAAAGGGCCTGGTGGGCCTGGTGTACTGGGAGAACGGCTTCCGCAACCTCACCAACAGCAAGCGCCCGGTCAACAAGCTCGAAGACATGGACGGCATCAAGCTGCGCGTGATGCAGAACAACGTCTTCCTCGACAGCTTCAAGACCCTGGGCGCCAACGCCGTGCCGCTGCCGTTCTCGGAACTCTTCACCGCGCTGGAGACCAAGACGGTGGACGGTCAGGAGAACCCTTACAACACCATCCTGTCGAGCAAGTTCTATGAGGTGCAGAAGTACCTCACGGTGACCAACCACGTCTACAGCCCCTGGATCGTGCTGGTGAGCAAAAAGTACTGGGATGGCCTCTCGAAGGCTGAGCAAAAGGTGCTGCTGGACGCGGCCAAGAAGAGCCGCGACTTTGAGCGCCAGGACACCCGCGCTGAAGCCGACAAGGCCCTGGCCGACCTGAAGGCCAAGGGCATGCAGGTGAACGAACTGCCCGCCGCCGAAGCCAACCGCATGCGCGAAAAGCTGGCCGCCGTGAACGCTGGCATCGCCGCCAACGTGGGCGAGGCCCTGTGGAAGGAAGTGCAGGGCGCTGTGGCGCAGGCACGCGCAGCGAAGTAACCGGGCGCATCGCGAGGTGGCCGCTTGTGGCCACCTTGGTGTGTACATGCCCAATAGCCGCACAAAGGCCAGCGCCCCCACAGGGGCGCTGGCCTTTTGCTTGGGCGATGAGCCTGGCGTGGGCTGGCCTGTGGCCCGGCAGTGGATGTGGTTGCAACTACGGTTGCATTGCCAGCACAGATGGGCTGAAATGGCTGTGCGTGCTTCGCGCTCTACAGGGAGGTTGCCATGACCGTTGTTGCCGAGATCCTGAAATCCAAACCCGACACCACCGTGCACACCGTGCGCCCCGAAGATTCTGTGCTGGATGCCCTGCGCCTGATGGCCGAGAAGGGCATTGGCGCCCTGCTGGTCACGCAGGATGCGGGCCGCATCGTGGGCATCTTCACCGAGCGGGACTACGCTCGCAAGATCGCCCTGCTGGGCCGCACCTCTGCCGCCACCCAGGTGCGTGACGTGATGACTACCGATGTGCTTTACGTGCGCCTGCACCAGACCAGTGAGCAGTGCATGCAGCTCATGAGCACCAACCGCCTGCGCCACCTGCCCGTGGTTGAAAACGACAAGCTGGTGGGCATGATCTCGATCGGTGACCTGGTCAAAGACATCATCTCCGAGCAGAAATTCATCATTGAGCAGCTGGAGCAGTACATCAACGGCGGGCGTTGACCACTTCGCCCGCGCCACAGCGGTGCGCAGCCTTGGTGGCTGCGTGTTCTCCAGGTTTTAGTCTTTTGAGGCTGCAGCGCTTATCTGATAAGCGCGAGCAGCTATCTTTTTAATAGTATGGGTGGTGTGGCTCACACCGCGCCACCGTCATGGCACCCACTGGATTTCGGCAGACTGGCCCATCAGAAAGTCCTGGTTCAGCTCGGTCACGCGGCGCAGGTAGTCCCACAGGGCTTTGATGCGGGCCAGCTCGCGCCGCTCGGCCGGGGCTACCAGCCAGAAGTCGCGCGTCACGTCCACCACTTCGGGCAGCACCGGCATCAGGCCGGGCTCGGTGAGGACGACCAGACGCGTTCGTTCTCGTCACGCTTTGAAAAGGTGCAGAAGGCCAAGCCCAACCAGGTGCATGCGGGCGTGTATTCCAGCGTGCTGCACTACCTGAAATCAGTGGCTGCTGCCAAGAGCGACGCCGCCCCCGCCGTGGCCGCCAAGATGCGCGAGCTGCCCATCAAGGTCGACGTGATGCGCAACGCCAGCATTCGCCCCGACGGGCGCGTGGTGCACGACATGCTGCTGGTGGAAGTGAAGAAGCCCACCCAGTCCAAGGCCGCTTGGGACTACTACAACATCCTGGGCACCATCCCGGCCAACACCGCTTTCATGCCGCTGGCGCAGTCGCAGTGCTCGCTGGTCAAGAAATAAGCACACGGCCCGGCCGCTGCCATCCCGCCAGGCCTGAGCGCCTGGCCCGCATCCTCCCCACCTTCCGCACATCATGACGCAGCTCATTGGACACTTCATCGCCGGGCAACCCGAGGCTGGCACCGGCCGGCGCACCGGCCCCGTTTTCAACCCTTCCACCGGGCAAGAGATTGCACGCTGCGACTACGCGGACCGTGCCACTCTTGACCGGGCGGTGGACGTTGCCACCCAGGCTGGCAAGCGCTGGGGCCGTGCGTCCCATGCGGCGCGCCAGGCCGTGATCTTCAAGCTGCGTGAGCTGATGATTGCCAACCTGGACCTGCTGGCCGAAGTGATTGGGCGTGAGCACGGCAAGACGATTGCAGACGCCAAAGGGGAGCTGGGTCGCGCCATCGAAGGCATCGAATTTGCCGTGAACGCGCCCCACGTGACCAAGGGCGAATTTGCCACCAACGTGGGCGGTGATATTGACGTGTTCTCGATGCGCACACCCATCGGTGTGGTGGGGGCCATCACACCGTTCAACTTCCCCATCATGGTGCCCGCGGTGATGATGACCATGGCCATTTCGGTGGGCAACGCCGTGGTGTGGAAGCCTTCTGAAAAAGTGCCCACTGCGGCGCTGGAGTTTGCCCGCCTGTGGAAAGAGGCCGGCCTGCCAGACGGCGTGTTCAACGTAGTGCAGGGCGACAAGGAGATGGTGGACGGCATTCTGGAGCACCCTGGCATTGCGGGCGTGAGCTTTGTCGGCTCCACCGCGGTGGGCGAATACGTGTACCAGAAGGGCACTTCACACAACAAGCGCGTGGCGGCTTTTACGGGCGGCAAGAACCACATGGTGGTCATGCCCGACGCCGACCTGGACGCTGCCGCCAGCGCTTTTGTGGCGGCGGGTTTTGGCTCGGCCAGCCAGCGTTGCATGGCCGTGTCGCTGCTGTTGCCCGTGGGCCAGGCCACTGCAGATCGCCTGCGGGAACTGGTGATTGAGAAAACCAAGGCCTTGAAAGTGGGCCCCTACAACGACCCCCAGGCCGACTTTGGTGCCGTGGTGTCCGCCCAGTCCAAGCAGGCGGTGCTGCAGGCCATTGAAAACTGCATCAAGGATGGTGGTGAACTGCTGCTCGATGGGCGCGGCCTTCAGGTGCCCGGCCACGCCAACGGTTACTACGTGGGCCCCACGCTGTTTGACCGCGTGACCACCGACATGCAGATGTACAAGGAAGAAATCTTCGGCCCCGTGCGCGCCATCATGCGGCCCATGACGCTGGACGAGGCTATCGCCATCACCAATGCGCACGATTTTGGGAATGGTTCGGTGATCTACACGCGCGACGGCAAGTCGGCGCACCGCTTCATGACCGAGGTGGAGTCCGGCATGATCGGCGTGAATGTCTCTGTGCCGCTGCCGGCTGCGTATTTCAACTTCGGCGGCCTGCGCCGCTCCAAGTTTGGTGAGGGACATTTGTACGGGCCCGACGCCGCGCGGTTTTACACCAAGATCAAGACCATTTCCCAGCGCTGGCCCGACGCTGACCAGCAGGCCGCGCCAGTCTCGCTGGCCTTCAACCCAAAGGCCTGACGGTAGGCACCAGGGCCCGTGCTTTGCCCCGGCAGCCCTGGTGGCAGACCCGCACGCAGCCCACACACCGTGATGGCTGCATTTGCAGGGCATAACAATTGCTAATGAATGTTACCCCAGCAGGGGATACCCGGTGGTGCGGAGCGCGTTGCTCACCTATACCTCCGGGCACTTTGCAATTCATTTTCATTTGGAGCCCGTTGCATGAAGAATTCCATCGCGCGTCGCCGTTTCCCGTTGGCCCTGGCCTTGCTTCCCACACTCGTGGCTGGCGTCCTGCTGTCTGGTTGCAGCAAAGTGCCAGACACAATCAAGATCGGGGTGGCGCAGCCTTTGAGCGGCCCCTTGGGGGCCTTGGGGCAGGACTTGCTCAACGGCGTGAACCTGGCGGTGAAGGAGCTGAACCGCGATGGCTTCATGGTCGATGGCAAGCGCGTGCAGCTGGAAGTGGTGTCGGTGGACGACAAGGCCGACGCAGCCACCGGCAAGCAAGTGGCCCAGCAACTGGTGGACGCCGGGGTGGTGGCGGTCATTGGCCACCTCAATTCGGGCGTGAGCATTGAGGCCGCGCCCATTTATGCGGCCAAGGACATCGCCCAGATTGCGATTTCGACCAACCCCAAGTTCACCCAGCTGGGCTTGAACTCCACCTTCCGCATGGTGGCCAACGACACGCTGCAGGCCCGCGCCATTGGCTCGTTTGCCGCCACGCAGCTCAGCGCATCCCGCTATGCCGCGCTGGACGATGGCACGCCCTACGGCAAGGGCCTGACCGATGGTGCTGCCGCCCAGCTCAAGGCCGAGAACAAGGAAGTGGTGGTGCGCAAGTCGTTTGACGACAAGACGGTGGAGTTTGACGCGTTGGCCGGCGAACTCAAGGCCGCTCGGGTCGAGGTCATCGTCTCCACGCTCAACGACTTCCAGGCGCTGGCCTTGCTCAAGGCCCTGCAAAAGGTGGGCCACACGCAAGTCAAGCTGCTGGGTGGGGACACGGTGAAGACCACCGACATGGCCAAGGGAGCGGGCTTGATTGAGGGGTTGTACGCCACGTCGCCTGTGCTGGAGGCCAAGGAGTTCACCACCGGCAAGCCCTTCCTGGAGAAGTACATCGACGCCTTCCAAAAGCCCCCGGCATATGGCGGCCACTACAGCTACGACAGCACCTATGTGCTGACGGCCGCCATGCAAAAGGCCAAGTCGGCTGAGCCCAAGGACATCATCAAGGCCATGCGCACCATCAACGGCTATGCCCCGGTGATTGGCACCATGAGCTGGGACGACAAGGGCGAGCAGCGCTACGGCGCTGTGGGCGTGTATGAACTGCGCGGCGGGGCCTGGGAACTGCGCATGCGCTCAGACCGCTGGTAAGCCCGCAGGCGTGAGGGCTTGGGCGCAGCACCGCGCTGCGCCAGGGCAGGGGTTTTACACTCAGGGCATGAGTCTGCTGATCCTGGGTATTGAATCTTCTTGCGATGAAACGGGCGTGGCGCTGGTGCGTTCTGCCGACACCGGCGTGCCCGTGCTGCTGTCGCACGCATTGCACAGCCAAATTGAAATGCACCAGGCCTATGGCGGCGTGGTGCCCGAGCTGGCCAGCCGCGACCACATCCGCCGCGTGCTGCCGCTCGCCACCCAGGTGCTGACCGATGCCGGCCAAACCCTGGCCGATGTGGATGTGGTCGCCTACACCCAAGGCCCAGGCTTGGCCGGGGCCCTGCTGGTGGGTGCAGGCGTGGCCTGCGCCCTGGGCGCGGCGCTGGGCAAGCCCGTGCTGGGCGTGCACCACTTGGAGGGGCATTTGCTTTCACCCTTCTTGAGCGCTGACCCGCCTGAATTCCCCTTCGTCGCACTGCTGGTGTCGGGCGGCCACACCCAGCTCATGCGGGTCGATGGCGTGGGCCGCTACGAAATTTTGGGTGAAACCATTGACGATGCAGCGGGCGAAGCGTTTGACAAATCCGCCAAGCTCATGGGCCTGGGCTACCCCGGAGGGCCCGCCTTGTCGCGCATGGCGCAGCAGGGTGATGCCACGGCCTTCAAGCTGCCACGGCCTTTGCTGCACAGCGGCGATCTGGATTTTTCATTCGCGGGGCTCAAGACTGCTGTGCTCACCCAGGCCAAGAAGCTGGGCGACGAGCTGGAAGCCCGCAAGGCCGACCTGGCCGCAAGCACCGAGGCCGCGATTGTGGAAGTGCTGGTGAAGAAGACCCTGGCAGCCCTCAAGCAAACCGGTCTGCAGCGCGTGGTGGTGGCGGGCGGCGTGGGGGCCAACCGGCTGCTGCGCGAACAACTCAACACCGCCTGCAGCAAAGCCCGTGTGCGCGTGCACTACCCCGAGCTGCACCTGTGCACCGACAACGGCGCCATGATTGCCATGGCCGCCGCCATGCGCCTGCAAGCTGGGCAGCAACAGGCCAATACCGCCTACGCTTTTGACGTGAAGCCGCGCTGGCCGCTGGATGCCATCACGGCACCTGTAGCCTGATCTGGCTTGGAGTCCTGTTTGCTATTAAAAATATAGCTGCTGGCGCTTGTTTAATAAGCGCTAGAGCCCTAAAAGACTCGTATTGCAACGGCGCTGTGAGCGGCCAGAGGCCCTTCCGCCGGTGGAGGAGGCGTGCATCTCGCAGTGCCCTGTGGAGCGGGTGAAATCAGCACGCAAGGCCCCAGCTACAAGCCTGGCGGCGCGGGCCGCTCGATTTCTTTACCTCAGGTTGACACAAGCGCCTTCAGAGCGACAAGGGAAACCGTGACAATGGACTTTGCTGAGAATGATTTGCAAATAGATCCATGAAATCTTCCCCTTTCCAGTCCCCTGTCGCTGCGGGGCGTTGGCCGCGCTGCGTGCCATCTGCCAGTGCTGCGCTGGCTTTGGCCGTGGTGCTGTCCGGTTGCAGCACCTTGCAGCCGACCGATGCGCAGTTGCCGCCCGTGGCAGTGCCTGCCGGCTGGTCAGCGGCTGGGGCGGGGGGCGTTGCCACACCGCTGGCGCAGTGGTGGGAGCGGCTGGGCGACCCAGAACTGACCGCACTCATCAGCGAGGCCCTGGCCGCCAACACTTCGGTGCGCAGTGCCCAGGCGGCGCTGCAGCAATCGCGCGCGCTGGTGGATGTGCAGACGGCTGGCACCTTGCCCCGGCTGGGTGTTTCGGGCTCTGCCCAGCGCAGCCGGGCGTCGGGCAGCACCGGCAACAGCTTCAGCGCCGGGTTTGATGCCAGCTGGGAGCCCGATGTGTTTGGCCGCCTGCGGGCCGGTGTGAATGCTTCTGAAGCCGATGCCCGCGCCGCACAGGCCAGCCTGGCCGATGTGCAGGTGTCATTGGCGGCAGAAGTGGCGGTGAATTACATCGAGCTGCGCGGGCTGCAGCAGCGCCTGCAAATTGCGCGCAGCAATCTGGCCAGCCAGCAAGAAACCCTGCAGATTGCACAGTGGCGCCTGCAGGCCGGGTTGACCACCTCGCTGGTGGCCGAACAGGCCCGGGCTGCGGCGGAGCAGACCGCCGCCCAGATACCGGCGTTGCAAAGCAGCCTGGCCCAGTCGCGCCACAGCCTGGCAGTTTTGACGGGGCAGCCACCGGCGGCGCTCAACGCGCGGCTGGAGGCCACGGCCATGGTGCCCTTGCCGCCCGACGACCTGGCTTTGGAGATTCCGGCCCAGACGCTGCGCCAGCGCCCCGATGTGCGTGCCGCAGAACACCGCGTGGCAGCCGCCGCAGCGCGCGTGGCGCAGGCTGATGCTGCCCGCTACCCGGATTTTTCGCTCAGCGGCACGCTGGGACTCCGGGCGTTGACCGTGGGGGCGCTCACGGCGGGCAATGCGGTGACCAGTTCACTCGCTGCCGGTGTGACGGCGGCGTTGTTCGATGGTGGCGCGGCCCGCGCCCAGGTGCGTTCGCAAGAAGCCGCGCTGGAACAGGTGCGGGTGGCGTACGAGGCCACGGTGCTTGCAGCCCTGAAGGACGTGGAAGATGCCCTGGTGGCCTTGCAAGGCAACCGTGAACGGTTGCAGCGCCTGCAGGCCGCAGCCGATGCCGCCGCCAATGCCGCATTGATGGCGCAACAGCGCTACGCCAGTGGCCTGATTGATTTCGCCACCGCGTTGGAAACCCAGCGCACGCAGTTGTCTGCACAAGATAGCGTGGCGACCACGGTGGCCAGCGTGGCGGCGGACCATGTGCGGCTCTACAAAGCTTTGGGCGGTGGCTGGCAATAGCCAGGCGCTCTTGGCGCCCCTGCGGGCGCAGCCTGGCGCAGGCCACGGGCTCTTTATCTTGTTGTTTTGAATCTTGATCCATGAACCATCCAGACACTTCTGTGAAATCTCCCAAGGCTGCATCGGCGCAGGCTGCAGGCCTGGCCGGGTTGTTGGGGGCTGCGCCTCGGCGCCGCTGGTGGCAGCGCACCACGCTGTGGATTGGCGTGGCTGCCTTGCTGGTGGCTGCGGGGGGCGTGTATGCCTGGCAAAGCAGCAAGGCGGCCAACGCCGCCCCCAACTATGTGACGGAAGAGGTGCGCCGCGGCAACCTCACACTCAGCGTGGCGGCCAACGGCACCTTGCAGCCCACCCGGTCGGTGACGATTGGCAGCGAGCTTTCGGGCACCGTGCGCAACGTGCTGGTCGATGTGAACGACAAGGTCAAGAAGGGCCAGGTGCTGGTGGAGCTGGACACCGCCAAGCTCGAAGCGCAGGTGTTGCGCTCGCGCGCATCGCTGGCTGCCGCCCAGGCACGGCTGGCGCAGGCCGTGGCCACCACCAAAGAGGCCACCGCGGGCCTGGCGCGCTTGCAGGAAGTGGCGCGCCTGTCGGGCGGCAAGGTGCCGTCTGCCACCGAACTGGATGCCGGCCAGGCCACGCTGGACCGCGCCAAGGCCGACGAGGCCAGTGCCCGTGCATCGGTCGATGACGCCCGTGCGGCCCTCTCTACCGACGAAACCAATCTCTCGAAGGCATCGATCCGTTCGCCCATCAACGGTGTGGTGCTTACCCGCAGTGTCGAGCCCGGCAACGCCGTGGCCGCATCGCTGCAAGCGGTGACGTTGTTCACGGTGGTGGAAGACCTGACGCGCCTGCGGCTGGACGTGAGCGTGGACGAGGCCGATGTGGGTTCGCTCACCGTTGGGCAAAAGGCCAGCTTCACCGTCAGCGCCTACCCCTCGCGCCGCTACCCGGCTGAGGTCACGCGCGTGTCGTTTGGCTCCACCAAGACCGATAACGTCGTCACCTACATCACCTGGCTGGAGGTGGACAACAGCGACCTGAGCCTGCGCCCTGGCATGACGGCAGCGGCCACCATCACCTCCACCGAGCGCAACGACGTGCTGCTGGTGCCCAACACCGCCTTGCGCTTTACCCCCGCCCAGGCGGGCGCCGAGGCGGCTGGCAAGCCTGCCAGCGCCAACCGCGGCATCGTCTCGCAGCTCATGCCCGGCCCGCCACGCAACGCCAGCCGCAAAACGGCTGGGGGCGGGGGGCCTGGCGCCGGGCAGACGCGCCAGATCTGGCTGCTCCAGGACGGTGTGCCCCAGCCCGTGAGCGTGAAGGTGGGCATCAGCGATGGCCGCATGACCGAGGTGAGTGCCGAGGGCCTGGAGCCTGGCGCGCAGGTGATCACCGACCAGCGCATGGGCAAGGCGGCACCATGACCGCCCCGCAGGCAGAACCAGGGCGCCCGCCCGCCGAGGCGCCCATCATCGAGTTGCGCGGCGTGACCAAGGTGTATGGCGAAGGGGCGCTGGCCTTCCAGGCCCTCAAAGGGGTGGACTTGCGCATTGCGCAAGGCGATTTCGTGGCCATCATGGGCCCCAGCGGGTCGGGCAAATCCACCGCGATGAACACGCTGGGTTGCCTGGACCGACCCACCACCGGCGAATACCTGTTCAAGGGCGTGCATGTCGAGGCCCTCTCGCGCGACGAGCGGGCATTGCTGCGCCGCCGCTATTTCGGCTTTGTGTTCCAAGGCTTCAACCTGCTGGCGCGCACTTCGGCGCAAGAGAATGTGGAGTTGCCGCTGCTGTACCGGGGCGAATCAGCCGCCACGCGCAAGGCCGCTGCCGCGCGCGCGCTGGATGCGGTGGGCCTCAAAGGCTGGGAGCATCACACCCCGGCCGAACTCTCGGGCGGGCAACAGCAGCGCGTGGCGATTGCCCGGGCCATCGTGACCGAGCCCGTGGTGCTGCTGGCCGATGAGCCCACCGGCAACCTCGACACCCAGCGCAGCCACGAAATCATGGAGCTGCTGTGGCGCCTGAATGCCGAGCAGGGCATCACCGTGCTGATGGTGACGCACGAGCCCGATATGGCCGAATACGCGCGCCGGATGGTGCGGTTTGTCGATGGCGTGGTGGATTCGGACACCCTCAACCCTCACCCAGTCGGGCTGCGTGGCAAGCCCGCCCCGGTGGTGGCTGCTGACGCTAGCCAGGGAGTTGCGTGATGCTGTTCAACACCATCTTGCTGGCGTTGCGCTCCATCCGGCGCAACCTGATGCGCTCGTTCCTCACCATCCTGGGCATCGTGATCGGGGTGAGCGCGGTGATCACCATGGTGACGCTGGGCAACGGCGCCACCTTGGCTGTGCAGACGCAAATCTCCAGCCTGGGCACCAACCTGCTGCAAGTGCGGCCAGGACAGCGCATGGGGCCGGGTGGTGGTACCGGTGCGCCGTCATTCAAGGACACCGATGCCGACGCCATTGCGCAGCAGATCGGCGGCATCTTGGCCGTGGCGCCGGAGGCGCGAGCAGGCGCCACGGTGGTGGCCGGCGGGCGCAACTGGACGACCAGCGTGATCGGCAGCACCAATGCCTGGCTGCAGACGGGCAACTGGACGGTTCAGACCGGAGGCCGCACGTTCACAGACCCCGAACTGCGCGCCGGGGCCGCCGTGTGCCTGATCGGCGAGACCATTCGCCGCGAGCTGTATGGCGGCCGCGACCCGGTGGGCGAACAGCTTCGCGTGAAAGCCTTCTCGTGCGAAGTGGTGGGCGTGCTCGGCTCCAAGGGCCAGGGGGCGTTTGGCAATGACCAGGACGACACGGTGCTGATTCCCCTCAAAACCCTGCAGCGGCGCGTGACGGGCAACACCCGCGTGAACACGCTGCTGGTGTCCATGCAGGACGGCAGCGACCCCGCGCGTGTGAAAAGTGCCCTGACCCAGTTGCTGCGCGAATTGCGCAAGCTGGCCGACACCGATGAGGACAACTTCAACGTGCTCGACACCAAGCAGTTGGCCGACACCTTCGCGGGCACCACCAAGGTGATGACCACGCTGCTGGGCGCCGTGGCCGCCGTGAGCCTGCTGGTGGGCGGCATCGGCATCATGAACATCATGCTGG
>FWPV01001228.1_pt1 | contig 66737 bp, 64 predicted proteins | sample 2228371 | NCBI WGS metagenome assembly FWPV01 (sample SAMEA103939776, study PRJEB20133) | metagenome
GCAAATTCGACGGTTGAGACAAGCAGGTTGCGAAATTGTCCGGGTGGCTGTTCCCGATAAAGAGGCGGCCCAAGCCTTGCGAACGATTCGTCAACAAGTTGATATGCCGCTCATTGCTGATATTCATTTTGATCATCGTTTAGCTCTGATGGCCATGGAAGCGGGGGTTGACGGTTTGCGTCTTAATCCGGGGACTATAGGCCACCGAGATAAAATTAAGCTTATTGTTAAAGAAGCGCGCGAGAGAGGGATTCCTATTCGCCTGGGCATTAATTCTGGTTCCTTAGAAAAGGGGTTATTGCAAAAATATCACGGCGCCACGGCCGAGGCCATGGTTGAAAGCGCGCTGAACCATGTCCATTTATTAGAAGACCTTGGTTTCAACCTGATTAAAATTTCGCTGAAGGCTTCTGACGTGCTAAGAACAGTGGAAGCCTACCGGCTGCTGGCGAGCAAAGTTGATTATCCCTTTCATGTCGGGATCACTGAAGCCGGACCTTTGCTTTCGGGAGCGGTCAAATCAGCTGTCGGTTGTGGTATTTTGCTTCTGGAAGGTCTGGCGGATACTATCCGCGTTTCCCTGACTGCACCTCCGGAGGAAGAGGTCAAAGTAGCCTATCTCATCCTCTCCAGCTTAGGGTTGAGACATCGCGGGGTTCAGATAATTTCCTGTCCGACATGCGGTCGTCTGGAAGTTGACCTGCTTTCTATAGTCCACAAAGTGGAAAAGGAACTGGCTTCTCTTGAAGCTAATCTATCTGTGGCTCTTATGGGCTGCATGGTCAACGGCCCCGGTGAAGCCAGAGAGGCAGATATTGGTCTGGCTTGTGGTCGAGGTCAGGCGATAATATTTAAAAAAGGCCGCGTCTGGCGCAAAGTTAAGGAAAAAGAAATTTTGCCCGTCTTTTTGGCCGAAGTAAAAAAAATGGCGGCGACGAAGAGGTGAACCATGAAGAGAAAGAGCGAGGAATTAAACAGGATGCCCATCCTCATCCCGCCTAAAACCAGGGCCAAATATGAAAAGCTTAAGAAACGGCTGAGTTCGCTGGGCGGGGCTGTTGTCGCCTTTTCCGGCGGTGTGGACAGCAGTTTTCTGCTGGCCGTGGCCCATGATGTTCTCGGGGAGAAAGTTTTAGCGGTCATTGCTTGCTCGGAAACTTACCCCAATGCCGAGAGCAGGAAAGCTCGGCAACTGGCCAAAAAAATTGGGGCGCGGGTGCGCGTGATTCAAACGCGGGAGCTGGATAACCCTTCTTTTCGAGAAAATTCTCCTTTTCGATGCTATTTTTGCAAAAAAGAATTGTTTACTTCGCTGAAAAAAATTGCTGCCGAGGAAAATATTCCCTGGGTTTTAGACGGAGCTAATTGGGATGACCGCCAAGACTTCCGGCCAGGCTCCCAGGCAGCTCATGAACTCGGGGTTCTTTCTCCTTTACAGGAAGTTAAGCTCACGAAAGAGGAGATTCGCTTGCTTTCCCGCTGGCTGGGGCTTCCCACCTGGGATAAGCCGTCGCTGGCCTGCTTAGCCTCCCGCATACCTTATTATATCGAGATTGACCAAAAGACCCTGGAAAAGATAGCTCAAGCCGAGGCGATGCTGCAGAGAGCAGGTTTCAAACAGGTTAGAGTAAGACACCATGGAGAAAAAATCGCCCGGCTGGAAGTTCTGCCGGAAGATTTTTCCCGGCTTATTTCCTCTCCCCGAAGGGAAAAGCTGGTTCGCCAGCTTAAATCACTGGGCTATGTATATATTACCTTAGACCTTGAAGGTTATCGCTCAGGCAGCCTGAACCAACTCCTTTAAACCGTGACCAGGTTATCTGGTTTTTCCCCTGAAATTCCCTGAATCAGGTTACGGACAGCCGTCATGGCCATGTTCAGGCGCGTAAATCTGGTGGCGCTTCCAATATGAGGCAGGAGGATGACATTATCCAAGGATAACAAAGTTTCCTCTATCTTTGGTTCTTTTTCATAGACATCAAGGCCAGCACCCCAGATATCACCACGCCTCAAGGCGTCGGCCAGAGCGGCCTCATCTACGATTGGCCCCCGAGACACATTTATGAGAATAGCTGTTTTTTTCATTAAACCTATTCTTTCCTTAGAAATTAGGTGATGAGACGAAGGGTTTAGGGAAGCATGGATAGTGACGATATCAGCGTTGGCTAGAAGCTCATCCAAAGGTGAAAAGCTGGCTCCAAGCGATTGTTCTTCTTCCGGCGATAAACGTTGAGGGTCAAAATAAATAATTTTCATGCGGAAACCTTGAGCCCGGCGTGCCACCGCTTTCCCTATGCGCCCCATCCCGATGATACCCAGGGTCTGACCATAGACCTCTTGGCCTAAAAAGAGGTCAAGAGCCCATCCCTGGAAAAGACCCTTCCGACTGAACTGGTCAGCTTGAGGCAATTTCCGCGCTACGGCTAAAATAAGAGCCCAGGTCAGGTCAGCCGTAGCTTCGGTGAGGACGCCAGGCGTGTTAGTTACCATTATTCCTTTTTGCCGACAATAATGAACATCAATGTTGTCATAACCGACAGCACAATTGGCAATTATTTTTAGCTTCCTGGCCCTGTCAATAACTTCCCGGTCTATTCGGTCGGTAAGTAAGGTAAGAAGCCCATCTTTATCTTCAATGCGGCTCATGAGTTCTTCGCGGGGGAGCGGAGTTTCGGCTATTCCCCCTTCCACTTCTGCTTTTTCCTGAAGTATTTTTAAGGCTTCGGGGAAAAGGCGTTGGGTTACCAGAACGCGCGGTTTCATGTTTCACCTCAAAAAAGGCAAAAAATAATTCTGGCTGGCTTGCTTAAGCTGCGGGCTGGAGAAATGAGGTTTCCATTCTTTATGGAACAGTTCGTCGCTAATGATGAGAAGCGAAGCAGCTGGCATCTGGTAATAGGAAGCAAGCGCTAGGATAGCGGATGTCTCCATATCGACAGCTATTATCCCCTTTTTTTTCATGCGGGAAACCCAAGCTCTTGTTTCCCGATAAGGGGCGTCAGTAGAAACAACCATGCCTTTAAAGAAAGGAAGGCCATGAAACTTCAGTTCTTTCTCCATTCTTGAAGTTAAAGCTGGTGACGAGGTAAATACCTTTTGGCGAGGGAAATAATGTCGGGAGGTCCCTTCTTCAGCCAGAGCTTCTATGACGAGGACAGCAGAGCCAACACTTAATTCCGGGTGGAGTGACCCAGCCCAACCCAGATGGATTAACTCTTTGGCCCCGGAAGCAATCATCGTTTCCAGAGCCATCACCGCTAAGGGAGCGGAGATAGCACCATAGATAACCACTCTATCTTCAAGAAGGAATAGCTGATAACCTGGCAGGAGTTTGGTGCGATGAGCCTTTGGCCTAAGGATTTTGACCAGTTCTCTGGTGGGTGTATCCACGGGCAGGCTGACTACCAGATGGCGGTAAAAGCCTTCTACTGGCTTTGGTTTGACCACTTTTCTTTGTCTCTCCTCTCGGTTAAAAAATCAATTAACCAGACAGCCTTGCTCTTTCCTCGAAGAAAAATCACTCCTTCCTTAATTGATCATGGTTAATTATATTAAATAAATAATGAGAAAAAAAATAATGGTAAAAAAGCGTTCTCGCCTCTGGCATAACCTGAAGCAGCTGCGGCCGCCTATGAGTTAAAAAAGGCAACCTGTAGGGAAATAAGAAGGTTGTCAAAGTAAATTGAATATTGCATGAGCTAAATTTAAAATGAAACTGAGATGAGGTTGATTTCTCTTCCCACCAAGGAGATTAATCTTAAGGATGATTTGTTTAGGCTTTCTCCGGTAGTCAAATTTCAAACACTTCTCCCCTCTATTCAGCAGGTGGGACTCATTTCCCCTCCTTACTTAAAAAAGTCAAAAGAAGGTTACACGCTGGTGAGTGGGTGGAAAAGAGTCCTGGCCAGTCGGAGGTTGGGACGCAAAGAAATCTCAGCGTTTTTAGCGCCACAGGAGGCTTCTGACCTTGACCTGTTTCTTATTTGCCTGGAAGACAACCTATCTTGCCGGGCTCTTAGCTTAGCGGAAAAGGCCGAGGCCGCGGCCAAATTGGTCCGATTTGGTCTGACGGAGGAAAAAATAGTGGCCGAATACCTGCCTCGCTTCCTTGTTCCTCCCCGGCGCTTCCATTTGGAGCTTCTGTTAAAGGTAGCGGAGCAGGGTGAGCCAAGATTAAAAAAATTCCTCCATGAAAACGACCTATCTTGGGAAGCCCTGGAAATACTGCTTACTTTTTCTCCGCCGGAGAGGGAGTTGATCCTTCCTTATCTTCAGGCGGTATCTTTTAGCCAGCGCCGAGAAATAATTATCTATCTTCATGAGATTTCCGTTCGGGACAAGATGACCATAGCAGCTATCTGGCAACAAGAAGAAATGGCTAAAATTCTTGGTTCTGAAAAATATCCGCTGCGCCAGAAAGCCGTCGAACTCGCTGGCTGGCTAAAAAAAAGGCGTTACCCGTTGCTTTCCTCCTGGGAAGAGGAATTCCAGAAAGTACTGCGGGATATAAGCTGGCCGGAAGAGGTTCGTCTTTCCTATGACCGCACTTTTGAACGTGATCTCTTCACCGTTTCCTTTTCTTTCCGTCAGGCTGAAGAATTGGCCGCCCGCCTGCGCCAATTGGAAGAGGTAACTAAGAGAGCTGGCTTCCACCGCCTTTTCCGCCGCATGCTTTAAGAAAATGAAGCTATCTGATTTTCCGCGGCGAGTTTTTATCCAGAAAGAGGCGCTCGCTTATCCTTTGACCGAAAGAATCCTGGAAAAAGTGAAAGCTCAAGTGAGCCTTGTTTCTGGCGCTGATGAAATCAGAGAAGAAATTGCTTCCGTGCGTGACCCGATAGGTGAGGGAAAAAAAATTATTTATCTCACCGTCCAGCGAGGAAGATTTCTTAAACCTTGTCCCTGTTCTCCTGGCGTGGTTAGTTGCGGTTATCTGGTAGTAAATTCAATTTTGGGCTGTCCGCTTGATTGCTCCTATTGCATACTTCAATCTTACCTCACTGACCCATGGATCACTGTTTTGGTCAACGAATCAGACCTCATGGCCTCTTTAAAGCCCATTCTGGTTTCAACCAAAGCTCAAGGGTGGCGCGTGGGCACAGGAGAATTGTCTGATTCTTTAGCTCTGGAATGGCTAACTGGCCAGGGAGAAAGGTTGGCTACTTTATTTAAACAAAGTCTCGCCGCTGTTTTAGAGTTAAAGACCAAAACCAATTATATCGACCCTTTTTTAGCTCTCCCGCCTTCGCCCCAGTGTATTTTTTCTTGGTCGCTTAACGCCGTGACGGTAGCAGAGGAAGAAGAAAAAGGTGCTGCTCCGGTTATGGAACGAATTGAGGCGGCAACCAAGCTGGCTCATTTAGGCCATCAAGTGGGGTTTCATTTTGACCCTGTGGTCTATTTTGATGGCTGGGAGGCGGAATACGAGAAAGTGGTGAGTTGGCTGCTTAAAAAAGTCCCGCCCCGCCTCATCCGCTGGATAAGCCTGGGCTCGTTACGGTTTCCCGCTTCTTTCCAGGAAATAATTCGCACCCGCTTCCCCAAAAAGGTTCTTTTTATGGCAGAATTGGTCACTGGCCGAGACGGAAAACGGCGCTACTTTAAGCCTCTTCGGCTTAAATTGTATTCTCGCCTGGTGGAGATGATTAGAGACTACGGAGGGGAACCTATTCCGGTTTATTTTTGCATGGAAGATGAAGAAGTTTGGGAAAGGATATTAAAAAAGAAGCCAGGGAAGAAAAGAGACATGCTTCTTCTCTTTTCTTCCCCGGCAGTTTAGCCGAGACTAAAATTAATCAACCTTAGCTGTTTTCTTTTCAGCGATAATGCCGACAACTTCTATGCCCGCTTCTTTAATGATGTCGATCAAATCAACTATTTTTCCGTATTCCAGGTCCTGGTCAGCCCTTAAATAGAGCTTTTTCTCTTTGGCGGTCATAAAATGTTCTTCTAACGTGGTCTGGAGATTTTCTACCGTGACTTTTTCTTGGTTTACATATAAAGTGCCATCTTTTTTGATGGCCAGGACAACTTCTGGGTTATCAGGCATGTTTATCGTGTTTAAGGCAGCTGGAATCTTAACATCTACCCCTTTTTGAACAAGAGGAGTAACAATCATAAAGATGATCAAAAGCACCAGCAAAACATCGCACAAAGGAACAACATTCGGTTCAGAGCGATATCTTTCTTCTTTTCCTGCGATTGAAACACCCATTTTATCCTCGCTTTTATGGGAATTGAGTCAGCTTGCGCTGGCTCTTTTTATCCCTTAGCGTCACTTCTTTTCTTGACGGACGAAATAGTCGACTATTTGCGAAGCCGTGTTGCTCATTTCGGCATCGTAAATCTCGATGCGGGAGTTGAGCAGGTTATAGAACCAAAGGGCAATAACAGCCACGGCAATGCCAAAAGCGGTAGTGATCAAAGCTTCGGCGATACCCGCGGCTACGGCTCCAATTCCGCCTGAACCGGTAAGCGCCATGCCACGGAAAGCATTGATAATACCAAAGATTGTCCCGAATAGCCCGATGAAGGGAGCTGACGTGGCAATAGTGGCCAGGACGCTCATGCCTCGCTTCAATTCCTGCGAGAAAATGGCGGCCGCTCGTTCGCAACCTCTCTGAGCTGATTCGATTCTTTCTTCCAGGCTAAGGTTAGCTTCGCTACCCTCCAGAAATTCCTGGATTCCTCCTGCGGTTACTCTGGCTAAGTGGCTTCCCCTATTCTCCTTTTTCGAAGCCAGGGCTAAAGCTTCCTTAATTTGGCCATTCTTGAGCAAGTCAGCCAATTTGGGCGCCACGCTCTTGGATTTACTCCGGGCACGCGCAAAAGTTAAATTCCTTTCGATGAGCAGGTACAGGGAGACAACAGAAAGGAAGATAAGGATAATCGCCACTGTCTTAGCTACAATTCCCATGGCCTGCCACATCTCGATCAAACCGAATTGCATTTGCATTTTGACTACCTCCTTTTAATTCTTGGAAACTTTAAATTTTATTTCAGCTGAAATCTTACTGTAACGGTGAAAATGACTCCCCTCGGCCTTCCGTTAATGATCATGGGTTCATAAACCCATTGTCTAACCGCATCAATAGCTGCCTGGTCTAAAAGAGGGATAGAACGAAGGACTTTGACATCTCGGACTCGACCATAAATGTCGGTAGTTGCTTCGAGGATAACAATTCCCTCTACTCGGGCCTGACGAGCGATTTCCGGATAGACAGGATCCACGCGATGGATAAGCTTGGGAGGTTTAATCTCTCCGATAGCTCTGACCGGAGCTTCTACTTCACCTACTACCCCGCCAAGCACTCCACCAACTACGCCGCCGAGAACACCTCCGACCACGCCGCCTTCTACGCCACCTTCCACACCGCCTTCTACGCCAAAATCAGAGAGCTGCTCTTCGGCAATTTCTTGCGGTATTTCTACGGGAGCGACCAACTTTCCAGGTTGAACGGTCGTTTGTGTCTGCACCGGTTTAATCCTGGTTTTGGCTTCTGAGGAGCGTTTCTTAGCTGGAGGAGGGGGTGGAGGAGGGGGTGGGGGAGGAGGAGCAAGGAAAGCACTATAAACTTCTACCGTGGGAAGACTGCCGGTAGATAAAAGAGGAATGACAATCATCGCCAGGACTAAGATGCCGTGAACGATAAGAGCAATGGGCAAGGCGAGGGCTTTTCTTCCCGCTGCGCTCGGGTTCTGATAAAAAGAATCTTTAAAGAGCCGCGGGATTTGGTTTTTTTCTGGCTTTGCCTTTTCCGCCATTTGCAAACCTCTTTAGTTAGATTCAGACCTTAGTTTCAAGTAATAAGTATAAATTAAAAAAACTTTTTTTACAAGTCCAGAGGTTATTTTCGCCATGCTTTTTTTGTCTTGAATAATTTCTGCCAATAAAGGACTATGGGGCAAGACTGATAAATAGAAGAGTAAGTGCCGATAAGAATGCCTATAAGGAGGGTAAAGGCAAAATCATTAATGACCTTGCCGCCAAACAGAAAAAGGAAAAGGACGGACAAAAAGGTTGTACCGGCTGTCAGAACGGTTCGGCTTAGGGTCTGGTTAAGGCTCAAGTTCATGATTTCTTCCAGCGGCCATTTCCGGATTATTTTTAAGTTTTCTCTCACCCGGTCAAAAATGACAATGGTATCGTTAATAGAATAACCGACAAGAGTTAGAATAGCAGCGATAATGGGCAAGTTAATTTCTCGGTTGGTGAAAGAGTAAATACTAAGGGTAACTAAGACATCATGGGCTAAGGTTATGACTCCGGCCACTCCGTAGGCCAGCTTGAACCGGAAAGCGATATAAACCAGCATGCCAAGGAGCGCCCAGATAGTGGCCAGCGCCGCTTTCCGGCGAAGTTCCTTTCCTGCCTGGGGACCAACCGTCTCGCGGCTTAGCAGCGAGAGGGAGCCAAGAAATGATTTTTCGCGTAAGAAAGTGACCACTTCTTCCTTAATTCCAGCTTCGCGTAACTTAGCCCAATCATCAATAATTCTTAATTCATCCCTAATCTCGATTATTCTGGCCGCTGTTTGCTCCGCTTCTTCTGGGAAATCAGACAAAAGAAGAGTGGTTAATTCTTTGCGGTCAACGGTGTTGAGGTCTTTAAGTCCTTTTTCCAGGCTGGAAAAGTCTTGAGGTTCCCGCAGAGCTTCGATGACTGTTTGGCCAATGATCTCATGAGCCTCTATTTCTTCCGGTTGTTCTCCTTTTTTGATCAACCCCGCAGTTCGAATCTGGTACTCCCTTTGTCCTTTTTCGATTTCTTGAATCAAGCTCCCACCAAGACCTTTGCTATTAAGGCGAGCTCTTACTTCATCTATAGGAATTGCCTGGCGGAACATAACTCTGATGAAAGTGCCACCTGTAAAATCAATACCAAGCTTGAGCCCCTGGCGGGTGGTCATATTTATCATTCCCGCCAGAATAATAAGTCCAGAAAGGGCAAAAGCGAAGTATTTGTACTTCAGGAATTTTATATTTGGTTGTTTAAATAGCTGAAACATATTATATGCTCAGTTTTTCTGGTCTTTTCTTTCGGGAAAGCACAAAATCAAAAATTAAACGGGAAACAAAGACAGCGGTAAACATGCTGGCCAGGATACCGATGATGAGGGTTACCGCAAAACCTTTGACCGGGCCTGTCCCAAACTGAAAGAGAAAAATTGCGGCAATAATGGTCGTCAGGTTGGAGTCAAGGATCGTCCGGAAAGCTCGCGAAAAACCTGCGGCGACAGCACTGATTACCCCTTTACCTCCTCGTAGCTCTTCTCTTATTCTTTCGAAAATGAGAATGTTAGCGTCTACAGCCATACCGATCGTTAAGATTATGCCCGCGATTCCAGGAAGAGTGAGGGTGGCATGGAAATAGCCCAGCCCGCCGAAAATAATCACTATGTTAAAAATGAGGGCTATAACGGCATTTATTCCTGAGAGCCGATAATAGAAAATCATGAAGACCATGATAATCAAGAGAGCAGCTATCCCTGCCCGCAATCCTTTACGGATGGAATCTAGCCCCAGGGCGGGTCCTATGGTTCTTTCTTCTAAGTATTTTATCGAAGCGGGCAGAGCGCCAGCCCTCAACACCAGAGCCAGGTCTTCAGCTTCCTCGATGGAAAAACGGCCATGGATAATGCCACTGTCAGATATTCTGTCCTGAATAGTGGGGGCTGATTGAATGCGGCCATCAAGAACAATAGCCAAAGGCTTGCCGATATTCTCACTGGTCACCCGTTCGAAACGTCGTGCCCCTTCAGGACCAAGGGTAAAGGCTACCGCGGGGTTATTCCATTCATCCGTTGACCGCCGGGCAGTCCTTAAATCTTTTCCGGTTATGGCGGCCACTTTACTGACCAGGTAATAACCACCTTGAGTTCTCTTGGGGTCCCCGCGCACCACTTCCATATCCTCAGGTACCTGACCGCCAAAATCCTGGAGAAGGGTTTCTTCATCCGGGGCCGGGCCCGCTTTGACCAGCTTAAATTCTAACAAGGCGGTGGTGCGTATTATGTTCTTCACCCTGTCCGGGTTCTCCACGCCAGGAAGCTCAACGATAAGCCTTTCGCCGGCCAGTCCCTGCCGCTGAATGACAGGCTCGGCCACACCAAATTGGTCAATGCGGTTACGAATAGTCTCCAGCGCCTGATTGACTGCCTGGTCCCGGATGTATCTTTCTACCTCAGGTTTGAGAGTAAGCGAAACAGTATCGCCGCTAAAAGAATAATTCCAATCACGGAAGAATTCATCCAGGATATCCCTTATTTTGCCTTCATCGTCAACTTTTATTCCCTGCGCTTTAAAACTTCCGGGGTCAATTTTGTTTACCCCTTGGACGGCAATTTCTTTTTTCTTCAATTGTTCTTGCAGGCGAACGATAGCCTGGTCGGTCTCGATGTTGACGGCGTCGTCGGTCATTACTTGAAGAGCCAGGTGGACGCCGCCTTTCAGGTCCAAACCTAACTTTATTTTTTCCTGGGGAGGTGTAGCTAAAAAGATGGCTAAACCGATAACCACCACGGTTATAATTAAGCGCCATCCTAAGCTTCTTTTCATCGACCCGTTTTCCTTTTCATCTGGATCAAGGTGAGGCGACTATGTTTAACTCAAGTTTCGGTCTTGGTTTCCTGTTTTTGCCGTTCCAGAATAACCGCCACCGAATTTTTGGTAATATCAATTTTAACATTAGCGGCTATTTTGAGTTCAATCCGGTCGGGATGGACGCCCATGACCGTCCCGAAAATCCCTCCCGAAGTGACAATTCGGTCACCAGGCTTGAGCGATTCGACCATTTGCATATGTCTTTTCTGCCGCCGTTGCTGAGGGAGAACAATGATCAACCAGAAAATAATCAGGACTAAAATAAAGGGAAACAGAGCGGTAAGAATGTTTGTCCCGCGAGGCGTGGTTGGCGTCTGTGCTTGGGCCATTAAGCTGGTTAACATAATTAAGTTCATTCTTCTCTTTCCTTATCGGCCTCTGAGAGGCTCGCTTTCAGAGAGCCAAAAGAATTGGATGCTATAGCTTGCCGTATTTTGCGGAAGATGTCAAGATAAAAATAAAGGTTATGGATGGTGTTGAGAATGGCCGAGCTTATTTCTTGCCGCTCATAAAGATGGCGGAGATATGCGCGAGAGAAATGACGACAGGTATAGCATTGGCATTTCTCGTCTATCGGCCGCTTGTCTTCAGCATATTTATTGTGTTTAATCACTAATTTTCCCTGGCTGGTGAAAAGAGTACCGGTGCGGGCATTACGCGTGGGCAGCACGCAATCAAAAAAGTCCACGCCCCAGCTTACGGCTTCCAGTATATCCTCTATATAGCCCATACCCATTAAGTAGCGCGGCTTTTCCTCAGGCAACAGTGGTACGCACCTGGCTAGAATCTCCAGTAGTTCTGTTTTTGGCTCACCGAGGCCAAGGCCGCCCAGAGCATAACCGTCAAAATCAAGCTCTAAAAGCTCTTCCATACTTCTCTGTCTGAGTTCCAGGAAAGTTCCTCCCTGGCAAATTCCCCAAAGCTGCTGCTTGGTCGACAATTTCGTGAAGGCTTTTTTAGCTCGTTTGGCCCAGAGAGTGGTAATCTTGACTGCTTCTTCGTGGCGGGCGAAGGGGGCGGCATACGGAGCAAAATAGTCAAGAGCCATCATGATATCCGTCCCCAGCCGATGTTGCAGGTCAACTACATCCTCTGGTTGGAGGAAAATCTTAGTTCCATCGAGATGAGAAGAAAACTGAACTCCTTCTAAACTTATTTTAACCAGCGGGGAATGACTGTAAATCTGGAAGCCCCCGCTATCCGAGATGATTGGTCTGGGCCAAGAGAGAAACGCATGAATACCGCCCAGCTTCTCGATAATTTCTACTCCCGGTCGCAGGAGAAGATGGTAAGAATTGACCAAAATGATTTGAGCGCCCAGCTCCTCCAGATGAGCAAAAGTTAAAGCTTTGACTGTACCCTGGCTGGCCACAGGAGCAAAGCAGGGCGTCTCCACCTGGCCGTGAGGTGTGGATAAAACACCGAGACGAGCCCCGGTTCGGGAATCACGATGGAGGAGGTGGAAGGATTTACTCATGAAGCAAAACGAAAAGTAACTATGTCTCCGTCCTGAACCAGATACTCCTTACCTTCAAGGCGCACCGCCCCCTTTTCTCGAGCAGCTTGAAGAGAGCCAAAAGAGATTAAATTCTCGTAGGAGATGATTTCGGCGCGGATAAAACCTCGTTCCATGTCGGAATGGATGGAACCAGCCGCTCTGAGGGCGGTTGTATTTCTGGCCAGAGGCCAAGCCCGAACTTCTTCTCGACCAATAGTGAAAAAAAAGACAATATTGAGCCAGCGGGGTAGTAAAGAGAAAAAACAAGCGCGGCAGCCTTCGCCACAACCATACTCCTCCAAGAAAGTCTTTCTTTCCGATTCATCCAGTTCGCCAATCTCGGTTTCAATCAACCCGGCGAAAACAAGGTAAGGAGCTTTTATTTCTTTGGCTTGCTCCATCAATTCTTTTGACCGAAGTAATGTTTCGTCGACATTGATGACGTGCAAGAGCGGTTTTTGGGAAAGGAAAGCAAAGCTCCGGATAACCTTTTCTTCCTGCGCGCTGAGTCCCATCTCCCGGAGAGGCTGGCCTTCATTCAGCCCCTTCTGGCATTTAAGCAAAATTTCTCTTTCCATTTCACCCTCGGGTGAGGAAGTTCGCTTTAACTCCTTTTCTAATTTAAGGAGGCGGTTCTCAATCATAGCCAGGTCAGCCAGAATAAGCTCTTCTTCCATATAAGATGCATCTCGCCATGGGTCGACCTTGCCGCGGGGATGCAGAATCTGGGGGGCGGCGAAGCCACGAATCACATGAATCAAACCGTCTGCTCGGCGCAAAGCGGCCAGAGTCTTGCCCTCTTTGATATCTCCAAAAGCTACTCCAGGTAGGTCAACAAGCTCGAGGTGAGCCGGAACCTTTTTTTTCTCGGGGTAGAGGGCGGCCAACCCGTCAAGACGTGGGTCAGGAATAGGCACGGAACGTTGATGAACCTCCTCTTTTGTCTCGCGGAAAGCATCAACCGCAGCCTTAGCCCCGGTTAGCAGGTTGAACAGGGTGGTTTTGCCTGATTTAGGATAACCGAAGATAATCAGGTTCATAAACTTATAAAACCCCACCCCGCGTTTCCTGTCAAGTAGAAGGCACTTTCTGGCTCAATATGGTATTGACTCTAAGTCTGTTATTAGGAAGCGAGAGGCTGGTTAACAACCGGGAGAGAAAGGATTGAGGAAAGAGGAGGCTTACTCAGACCAGCCCTTGATAAAGCCAGTTTAATTGGTTATATTGTCCCTCCATGGAAGAGAAGAAAAAGAAAAAAAGAGAAAAGAATATTATCCGTGAATATTTTGAGTTAATTGCCGAAGTGGCAGTTTTTGTTTTCTTTGTGATGACTTTTGTCGTCCAGGCCTTTCAAATTCCCACCGGCTCGATGGAGCCGACTCTTCTCGTCGGTGATTTTCTTTTAGTCAATAAGATGGTCTATTATCGTCCTGTTTATAAGCTGGAGAAAATTATCCTGCCACGAAGGGAAATAAGACGCCAGGATATCGTCGTTTTTAAGTATCCTCAGGACTTAAGTCGGGATTTCGTGAAACGAGCCGTGGCTCTCGAAGGAGACAAACTTGAAATCAGGAATAAACAGGTTTACGTTAATGACCAGCCGCTAAGCGAGCCGTATAAAGTTCATATTGACCAGAATGTTTACACCCGAGAGAATTATTATCATTATGATGACCTAATCCGGGATAATTTTGGCCCGGTGGTGGTACCCGCCGGTCATCTTTTTGTCATGGGCGATAATCGCGACAACAGCCTGGATTCCCGTTATTGGAGTTTTCTTCCCTTAAATTATGTCAAAGGGAAACCCTGGGTTATTTATTTTTCTCGCCGCAACTTTGGCCGCGTTTTCAAAATTGTCAGATAACGACGGGTGATCACCGGCTGCTGGTTTTGATCTTGACTTCGTCATAAGAGGAAATATAAAAAATAGGGTTTTCTTCGGAAAACTCTGGCCGGAAAATAGAGCTGCAAACCAGGCCGTCCATATTGCGGGCTACGGGTAATCCGAGAATATAGAGAAGAGTAGGGGTTAGATCAATTAACCTTATTTTTTCAAGAGAATAACCACGATTAATTCCCTGCCCATAAAAGAAAATGACGCCCGGAGGGGCAAATTCATAATGGCCTGATACTTGCGGGTTCCCGAGAATCCACTCGACTAACCTTTTCCATAAAGGCAAGGGCTCGATGCCATGCGTGGAAAAAACGACCAGAATTTCATCGTCCTTAAGGTTGGCTAAGTATTTTCCCAGAACCTGGTCATAGAATTGATAATATTTTTCTATGATCAAGCCATAGCGCGTAATTTCTTCATGGTCTAAATTACCAAAGAGATGGGGAAAAGCATATTTATAAAAATAAATGCTCACCTGATTGAGGCCTTCGAGAAAAAGGCAAAAGACATGAGGTTGACGCTGAATCTTTTCCTGGAAGGCCTTTTCTTCGACCATAGTATCCCTTCCCAAAGCTTGTCGAACCAGTTGCACTCGAGAATCAGATAAGTTTGGTTCAGGGAAAAAATTGAGCCAGATTTTTTCCGCCCGCGGGGAGAAAACTATCTCTTCTTTTTCCTTTTCCGTTAACCAGTTAAAAATATTAATTTTCAGGTTCATGGCAGGAAGAATTTCCCAGACAGACCTGCTTCTTTCTCGGGGGGGAATTGGCTCGGGATGAAGAAGTTTTACTCTGGTTAGTTGCTTAAAGAGCATGAAACGAGGCAACGCTTCTAAAAGAGGCTCTTTTCCCCATATCTTAAAACCCACGGGCGAAAGAGCCCGGTGACCCGACGGATTCTTTCCTGTAAAGAGCGATTCCTTGAGAAGAAAAGGGTCGGTCGGGGATAAAGTCTGGAGTCGGCCCCAGCTTCCGTTTTCGAGCAGCCAGGAAAAATTGGGTAGTTTGCCCTGCTGGATAAGCGGAATGAGCAATTCGAAGCTTGTTCCTTCGAGGCCCAGAAGAGTTACTTTTCTTTGGGCCGGAAGGCTCTCGAGGAGAGTGATTCTCGCCGGAGGCGCGAGCTGGGGGAAATGGCGGCGCAGGCCGAACATCCCAGTCAGGCCGATGATGAGCAGGCAAAAATAAATCACAAAATATTTTGCTCGGCGGAGATAGCGATGGTAACGCCAAAAAGCGGCCAAACCAGCAAGGGCTATGATGAAGCCAAAGAACATCTGTAAATGGATAAGCCGGAGGGTAAAGGGGGTGAAAAACGAGAGATAAAAAGAATAGTTAAGCCGGAGGAGAAGCAAGAAGAGCAGGAGAGAAAAGGAAAAACTAAGGGAAAGAAAAGAGGGGGAAATAAGACGGAGATGGCTGAAGCGACCGAAAAGGAACTCAATCATATAATAAAAAATAAAGGAAAAAAGAATAATAACTAAACCATAAAGTGGGAAAAGAAATAAGGTCAACCGAGCGTAAAATTCTAAATTGGGCTTAAGATTGATGTTGAGGTCAGCGATGAGCAAGCTGAGAAGGAGCGAAAAAAAGAGGGCCGTGAGAGTAGCATTGAGTAACACGCGGATAAATTTCATGGCCTTCTTTCTTTAAATGTACTTGAACCCAAAGGCAATGGTCAATATTTTTAAAAAGGAGTTAACCTTCCGCGGAGCGGACAATTGTTTCTCCCATATCCCTTCTTGAGCGAAAATATGATGAGCTAAAGCCCCGAAGTAAGCTTCATGGTTAGGAGGAGAGCATAAATCAACTTCTTGGAGAAGGGGAATTGACAGGAAATGTCTTAGAGAGCTAAGGCTAGTTCTGAGGAGCATCATCGGCTGCGCCTTCTAATTTTTTACTAATTCCATGTTTTGCAAAAGCATTGACCGAATATTCCGAATCACGATATCATGATAAATAATGACCTCGTCAGTAATTGCTTTGCTTACCGATTTTGGCGAAAAAGATTATTTTGTCGCCTCGATGAAGGCGGTGATCCTTTCCTTAAACCCAAAGGTTCAGATAGTGGATATTGCGCACCATATTCCGCCCTATGATTGCCAAACAGCAGCTTTTTTCCTTCAAGTTGTTCAGCCATATTTCTCCCGCGGAACAATTTTTTTAGTGGTGGTGGACCCGGGTGTTGGCTCGAAAAGAAAGATTCTCCTGGCCCGAACAGAAAAGCATTTTTTTATCGGTCCAGATAATGGGGTTTTAAGCCTGGCGTGGGAGGGGGCCAAAAGGCTGGAGGTGAGAGAAGTAAGGGAAAAGAGATATTTCCTGCCTGCACCGAGCCGAACTTTTGAAGGCCGGGATAAAATGGCTCCTGTGGCCGGCTGGCTCTCCCGGGGCGTGCCGGTAGACAGGTTCGGACCAATCGTTAGCACCTGGGAAAAAATCAAACTTCCTTCCCCGGAAGTATTAACGAATGAAATTCGCGGAGAAGTATTACATATCGACCGGTTTGGTAACTTGATCACTAATATTCCTGGAGCTGAGTTCGAGAAATGGGCTTTGGTCGGGCAATCAGGGCTTTTTGTCCAGGTCGCAGGCAAGCAACGACGAGAAGCAAGTTATGTTCCTATTTTCGCGGCCAGCCCGCCAAAGAAACTGATTTTACTTCTTGGTAGCACGGGTTTCCTGGAAGTAGCGCTGCGGGAGGATTCGGCGGCGGATAAGCTCAAGGTCAGAGTGCGAGACAAGGTACTCATTAAAAGAAAAAGAGGAAGATAATATGGAGGAAGGAAGGCCTAACCAGAAAGAAGAGCTGGAAGCAACTCTCGAGCAAGTAGTGTATTTTAACCCCGCGGATGGTTATTCAGTATGCCGTTTCAGCCAAGAAGACGGGATGGTCATCACCGTAGTCGGCTATTTCCCGCCGCTTTCTCCAGGAGAGGTATTGCGTCTAACAGGCAATTGGGAAGTTAACTCTCGCTATGGTCGCCAGTTTCGGGCCTCTGCCTTTATTCCTCTATTGCCTTCCTCTTGTCGCGGGTTGGAAAGGTTTTTATCTTCTGGGTTAGTGCGGGGAATCGGACCTGTTTTAGCCAAGCGGATTGTCAGTCATTTCGGGACGAAAACGATAGAGGTCGTCTCCTCAACTCCGGAAAAGCTACTCGAAGTTGAAGGTATTGGGCAGGTCAAATTAAAAGAAATAATTCGCTCCTGGCAGGAGAACTGTCGGCTTCGCGACTTGATTATTTTTCTCCAGGAGCACGGCATATCCACTTCTCTGGCCACGCGGATTTACCGTCACTATGGAGACAGAGCTTTTCATATTTTAAAAAGCAATCCCTACCAGCTTTGTCTGGATGTCTGGGGCATTGGGTTTAAAACTGCCGACACCATGGCCTTGAAACTGGGGGTTGACCCTTCTTCTTCTGAAAGAATTGGCGCTTTTCTCCTTTATTATTTAGAGAAAGAAAGCGAACAGGGCCATCTTTTTGGCTTCCGTCAGGAGGCGATCCAGGCTGCTTGTCGCGAGCTGGGGGTGGAAGAAAGCAAGGCGGAAGAAGCTCTGGAAAATTTGCTTAAACAGCAGAGGCTGAAGGAAGAGCTGACTCCAGCCGGGCAGGCAATCTATCTGCCCTTTCTTCATCGGGCGGAAGAAGCAATTGTCCAGGGTTTAATTCGCTTGGCCTCCACACCAATTTTAGCTCCGGCCATGGATGTAGAAGAAGCTATTCAAGCCGTCGAGACTAAACTCAACATTGTTTTTTCTTCGCTGCAAAGGACAGCCATCCAGGAAAGCTTGCGCCAGAAAACCCTCATCATTACGGGAGGACCGGGCACCGGCAAGACAACGCTTATCCGGGCCATTGTGGAGCTCTTTGAACACTGGGGAAAGAGAGCTCTGTTAGCTGCGCCCACCGGCCGAGCGGCCAAAAGATTGACTGAAGCCACAGGCAGAGAAGCCAAGACAATCCATCGTCTGCTTGAATTCGACCCGCGGGAAGAACGGTTCAGGCGCAACGGAAAGCATCCTCTTCATGGAGAAGTTTTGATCATTGATGAATTTTCGATGGTAGATGTATTGCTTATGGAGTCGCTCCTGGCGGCTGTTCCTCAGGGAATGAGGCTGATTCTAGTCGGGGATAAGAACCAGCTTCCCTCGGTCGGACCAGGCAATCTTCTCCGGGACCTTATTGATAGTCAACGGATAAAAGTGGTCCAGCTCAATGAAATTTTTCGTCAGGCGAGAGACAGCCTTATCGTGGTGAATGCCCATCGCGTCCAACAAGGCCTTCCTCTCCTTTATCCTCGAAAAGGGCAGAAGACTGATTTTCTTTTCTTGCCGCAAGAAGAAGAAGAAAAAGTATTCGACCTGGTCCTGGAAATGGCCTGTCAGCGCGTTCCCGAGCGGCTGGGGCTACCGCCCCTGAGTTCGCAGATCCAAGTTATAACGCCCATGTATCGAGGACTTTGCGGTGTGGATAGCCTTAATCGTGAGCTGCAGCAGAGGTTAAACCCTTGTTCCCAAGGGATAAAAATTGGACAGCATGAGTATCGCGTCAAAGATAAGGTTATGCAATTAAGAAACAACTACGAGAAAGAGGTCTTTAACGGAGACATCGGAGTTATTGTCGACCTTGACCCTATAGGCTGGCGGTTGATGGTTGAATTTGACAACCGGGCAGTAACCTACGAGAAAGACGAGTTAGCGGAAATAACCCTCGCTTATGCCATCTCGGTTCATAAATCCCAGGGAAGTGAGTATCAGGCGGTCATCATGCCTCTTCTGGTCCAGCATTACATCATGCTGCAGAGAAATCTCTTTTATACGGCTTTAACCCGAGCGAGAAAGCTGAGTGTGATTGTGGGCTCCTTCCGAGCCCTGCACATTGCCATAAAAAATGATAGCCCGATTAAAAGAAACGGTTTAGTGAAAGAAAAGCTGCAGGCTCGCGTGGCCGACTGTTTATAGGAGGAAAAATGAAGAGAATAACTTTGGCTTTTTCTCTTCTTGTTTTATGTGCCTTGGGTTTGTCCGAAACGGAGGTGCTGGTAGTTAAAGTTCAGACCACCGCCTTGCGTTCTGAACCCAGGTTTTTTTCCGCCGTAAAAGCCAATCTTAAAGCCGGGGATCAAGTGGAGAAACTTACTTCCCGAGAAGGATGGTTCCAGGTGAAAGTAAAATCCGGAGTAACGGGTTGGGTGCACAGCAGCGCGGTTCAACCCAGGGTCTCGTCCTTGGTCGCCATGGCGCAGGGTCCCAAGACTCAGGCTTCGATGAGCGAAGTGGCTTTGGCCAGCAAAGGTTTCAACCAGCAAGTGGAAGCAAGTTATCGGGAGAAGCATCCGCAGCTTGATTACACGTGGGTTGACCGGATGCTAACTCTAAGAGTTTCCGCCGAAGCCATAGAGGAATTCCTGCGTCAGGGTTTGTTGGGCGAGTGGCAAGGAGGAAAATGATGAAAACCTGTCGACCTCTTTCTCTATTTTTAGTTAGCTCATGGTTAATGGCGCTTATTTGCTGTGCTGCCGTTCAAAAAGGGACAGAGGTTCTCGAGCAAGCCGGGAAAATTTCGGCCGAAGATAAACAGCTCATCAATAAGATGGGTGATGCCATCGGCACTTCCTTCCGTGACCTCTCCGAGGAAGAAGAATTTTATATTGGCCGGTCGGTAGCAGCCCAGATACTATCGCGCTATAAAGTTTGGAATAATCAAGTAGCCACGAATTATGTTAATTTAATCACCCAGGCCTTGGCCTTGTTTTCCGACCGACCCGAAATTTACGCCGGGTATCATGCTCTCATTCTCGACAGCGAAGAAATAAACGCCATGGCTGCCCCGGGGGGGTTTATATTCCTTACCCGTGGTCTTCTTCAGCTCTGTCCAGATGAAGATACTTTAGCCAGTGTCTTGGCGCATGAAATAGCCCATATTAGCTCTCGGCATGGCTTGCAAGCAATAAAAAAAGCGAGGCTCATGGAAGTGTTCAAACTTTTAGCTGAGGAAGCAAGCGGTCGGTTAGCCCCTGAAAGAATCAAAAAATTGACTGAATTATTCGAAGGCGCGCTTGATGATATCGTTGGGCAATTAATTGAAAAAGGCTATGACCGCAAACAAGAATACGAAGCTGATGCGCTTGCTACAGCCCTTGTTCGTCGAGCGGGTTATTCTCCTGCTGGCCTGGTTTATTTTTTAGAAATTTTGAGCCAACAAGAAGTGAAGGGGAAAGGACTCAAAGGATGGTTCAGTACCCATCCCCGGCCTCAAGAGAGGCGGGAGAAGATTAAAACCCAGTTGCTTTCAACCGAGGGAAAAACCCCTCAGGCGGAAGCAAGAAAAGCGCGCTTCCAAAAAGTAGCTGCCGCTTGGCAATAGAACAAGGTTTCCCGTGTTGAAGAAAAGGTGGCCGCGCGGTGTGGGCTGTGGCCTGGTTGCTTTTCTTTTAGTTCTTTTTTTATCTCGTCTGTCCCCTTTTCAAGTCCTCGAATGGAAAACATGGGATCTAAGAGAGCGCTATCTTACGCCGCCCGAAAGGGGCTCGCCAGAGATCGTCCTGGTCATGATTGACCAGCCCAGCCTTGATTTCTATGCCCAACAGGGAATTTCCTGGCCTTGGCCTCGACAGATGTATGCGGCGGTACTTGATTTTCTCTGTCGAGCCCAGGCCAAAGCGGTGGTCATTGACCTGATTATGAGCGAGCCATCGGCTTACGGGGTAGAAGATGACCAGTTGCTCGCCGAGGCAATAAAACGACAGGGAAGAACTTTTTTAACTTTGGGCTTAACTTCAAATCCCAGTTCGCCAGGGAAGGCCGACCCGCTTTTACTCCACCGGTTTACCATCCAGAATGTTTCTAACCCGAAAATGGCGGTAGTAGAAGCAGGTTCAGTCATTGCTCCTGTGCCCGAGCTCCTGCAGGCCGCCCATGGTGTCGGCAATGTTCTTTTCCTTCCTGATGACGATTCCATTTTTAGGCGCTTACCCCTCTTATTCCGCTGGAACGATATGTGCTTTCCTGCTTTACCGCTCAGCTTAGCTCGAGATATGGGAGCACCCTGGGATAAAATCCCTCTTGACCGGAACGGGAAAATGGTGATTTTGTATCCTAAACCCGATAGATTTTATTCCAGTTACTCCATAGCGGCAATTATTAATTCCTGGGCTCGGATGCAAGAGAATCAGCCACCAACCGTTGACCCTGCCGAGTTGGCTGATAAAATTGTTTTTATCGGCACCAGCGCGCCAGGACTTCTTGATTTAAGGCCAACGCCTATAAATTCAGTTACCCCTGGCGTGCTCATCCATGCCGCCGCGCTGGATAATCTTCTTCATGGAGAAGCAGCTCGATTTTTGCCCAGGGCTATTTCTTGGTTCCTGGTTCTTGTTTTTGCTCTGCTTAGTGGTCTCGGCGTCTCGTATTTATCCCAATTAAGGTGGATAAGTCTTTTCTTCGGTCTCGGTCTGATCATTCCTTTTTTTCTGTCTAGCCTACTTTTTTTAAAAGGATATTGGGTTGAATTAGTTCCGGCCGAGCTGGCTATTATTTTTAGTTTCTTAGCGGCTGCTTTGCTTAATTATAATCTCGAAGGTCGGGAGAGAAGGTTTTTGAAGAATGTCTTTCGCCATTATTTAAGCCCGGAAGTCATCGAAAAAATAATCAGCAACCCTTCTTTGCTTAAGCTAGGAGGTGAATCAAGAGTGGTTACCTCTTTTTTTTCTGACGTGGCTGGTTTTTCCAGCTTAGCGGAGAAGCTATCACCTGAGGAACTGGTTCGGTGGATGAATCTTTATCTATCAGCTATGACGGAAATTATCTTAGCCGAAGGAGGAACCTTAGATAAATATGAAGGTGATGCGATTATTGCTTTCTGGAATGCTCCTCTTAACCAGCCTGATCATGCCCTGCGAGCTTGCCGGGCGGCGCTTAGTTGTGAGCAAAAATTGAAGAATTTGGCTCCTGAGCTCGAGCGGCTGGGTGGTCGGCCCAAAGGAATGAGAATTGGTTTGAATACCGGGCCAGCTGTAGTCGGTAATATGGGCTCGGTTAAAAGGTTTGATTACACCGCTATGGGAGACACGATTAACCTGGCTTCTCGTCTGGAGGGAGCAGCGAAGTTTTATCAAGTCACCATTCTGATAGGCGAGAGCACTTATCAAGCAGCTAAAGAGCATATCGTTGCTCGACCGGTGGATGTGATCAGAGTGGTGGGGAAAATGATTCCTGTCACTATTTATGAATTGATCGGGTTAAAGGGTGAAGTGGCGGAGGAGAAGATAGAATCATTGCTTGTCTATGAGCGAGCCTGGAGGCTCTACCTGGAGAGGGATTGGGCGGGTGCTCTTTCGCTCTTTTCTTCTTTAAAACCAGACCATCTGGCTACAATGTATGCGGAACGCTGCCAAAAATTTAGGTTATCCCCACCCTCTCCGGACTGGGATGGCGTTTATGAATTGAAAGAAAAATGAAAATATAATAGAGGCAAGAAATGATTTTTAAATTCTGGGGAACGCGCGGTTCCTTTCCGGTAAGCGGCGAAGAATACCTTGAGTTTGGCGGCGACACTTCTTGTGCCTCCTTCCAGCTGGACGAGGAGGCGTATGGGATGATTGATGCCGGGACCGGAGCCAGAAAATTTGGTCAGTTTTTAGCGAAAAAAGGGTTTTCCGGAAAAATTATCCTTTTTCTTACTCATTTCCACCTGGACCATATCCTTGGGCTTCCTTTCTTTCCACCACTTTATAACCCCAGCTGTAAGCTGATTATCTATTCCCCTCTCCCGCAAGGGGAGACAGAAAGAGAGCTCAATCAGCTTATGGGAGGTCTTTTTTTTCCTGTTTCTTTCTCCGCCACACCTTGTCAGAAAGAAATTCATCCGTGGAGAGGAGAAGTTTCCTTAGGAGAGCTAAAGGTTAGGTCAGTATCAATTCCCCATCCCCAAGGAAATATTGCGCTACGCTTTGATAAAAAAGAAGGAAGCGTTGTTTTCGCCACCGACGCTGAACCGTCTGAGGAAGGCTGGGATAAAGCGGTCATCGAACTGGCGCGCGAGGCTACTTTTCTGGTGGGCGAGGCCATGTTTACGCCGGAAGAGTACGCTCAGGGGAAAAAAGGCTGGGGTCATGGGAGCTGGCGAGAAGCAATGCGGCTGGGCCAAGAGGCCAAATGCCACCACCTGGTTTTATCTCATTGGAATCCAGTTTATGATGATAGAACGATAAAAGAAATAACCAGGCAAGTGGAAAAAGAGTTTCTTTCTGTCCAGGCGGCTAAACCTGGCCTCTGCCTTGAGATATGAATAAAAGGAAAAGCAATGTCGCCAGAAAAAAGGAAATAAATGATTTGATTAAGGAGAAGGAAGGAGTCATAAAGACACATCAGAAAAATTGGGCAGAGCTGATGAAAAAAGATAGATGGTGGAATAAAAATAATTTAAGGGAGAGAAGAGGATGATAGCTCATACCAACTCACTTCTATGGGTGACGGTGCTCATCATATTTCTCGGTTTAGTCTTTGCTCTCGTCCTGCTTTGGTTTTTCAACCTCTTAACGCGTCTTTTATCTGTCTTGAAATTTACTCTCACTGCCATTTTTCTTAAGCGACTACTTCTTCCCGGAGTCTTGATTCTTACGGCCTATTTTCTCCGATTGACCGGGGCTTATTTAATTAAATCTTTTGCCGGGATATTCAGCCCCTACCTGGATGCATTTTTATCCTTTGGCGTAATCTTTTTTCTTCTTCGTTTGGTTGATGGTTTGATTCTTGTCGCTTTCCTGAGGCAAAAGAAACCTTTTCCTTTGCCGAGCGTTCTTCATGGGTTTATCCTGGCCCTCTTATATGTCATAGCGATATTTATTATTCTGAAGAGCCAACTGAAGATAAACATCACCCCTTTTCTAGCAACTTCGGCTTTATTGACAGCCATCCTGGGCTTGGCTTTTCAAGGGGTTTTGAGCAACGTGATGGCTGGACTTTCGCTTAATTTTTCTAAGGCTTTTCAGCGGGGGGATTGGGTCCAGATTGGTCAATTGGAGGGAGTGGTGGAGGAGATGAACTGGCGGGAGACTGTCCTTCTCGACCGAGCTTCGAATCTGGTTATCCTTCCCAATAGCTTGGTGGCGGCAGAAAAAATCATTAATTTTTCCCGTCCCACTAAAGCTTCAGCTCTAATCCTTGAAGTAAAGGCTGGTTACGAAAATAAGCCGGCTTTAGTGCTAAATGAATTGAAAGCGGCAGCCAAAGAATTGTCCGAGGTCCTGTCTCATCCTGAACCGCAAGCGCTGGTAGCCGGCTATGATCATTTCGGCCTCATTTACTGGTTGAAATTCTGGGTTAAAGATTTCAGCCGAAAGAATTTAATTTTAAGCGAAGTAGCCCGGCGAGTCTGGTATAAATTGCAACGTCGGGGAGTTAAAATACCTTTTCCGTTAACCGAGTCGTTGCAAGAGGCTTTGGCGAGGCCAAAACTAGAAAAGCCGGAAGCCGCAAGGAAAGAAGAAGCAACTAAACTGAGTTATTTATTAAATTCCAACCTTTGGCGCGATGAGCCAGGTGACCGGGCCGAGAAACTGATTATGAACCATGAGGATCTCCAGGAATTGGCCGCTCGGTTAAAAAAAGAAAGTTACACCCAGGGAGAAATTCTTTTCCGCCAGGGAGAGAAGGGTGACTGCTGCTTCGTCGTCGGTCAGGGAAAATTGAGGGTCGAGATTATTTATGAAGAAAAAGAGAAAAAATATCTGAAAGAATTGGAGATAGGTGCGGGAGGGGTCGTGGGTGAGATGTCTCTTTTTACCGGTATGCCTCGGACAGCCACGGTGGTGGTGGCCGAAGATGCTGAGCTGCTGCGGATAACGGCTGAAGATTTTGCCTATCTTCTAAAGAAGCATCCTGAAATGGAGGAAGGGTTAGCCGAAATGATAAGTTTACGTAATCAACAAAACCTGGATTTTCTCCGAAAAGTTCAGGACATTTCCGCTCAAGATATCGAGTCGGCCGTTAATTCATCTTCTATTCGAGCCAGGTTTCGCCAATTATTAGCCGCTATTAAAGAAGCAAGCGATGAATCCTGGGAGAGCTCCTCTAAAAGAGGCCCTCAGAAAATAAGCTGAAAGGCAATTTAATCTATTTACAGAAGAAGCACGTCTTCATTTTTTCCAGGCTAAAACTGAATATTCCGGGCTTTGACTTTCATTCTCGGGCCGAGGTTTTCCAGACTAAGGGCAAAAAATTTTTATAGCCGGTCTTGTGGAGAAAAAAATTTAATTGCCGCCGAGCTTCTGGGTATCTTTTTTCCGTTTTCTGCCAGGAGAGAAGTTCCCGTTTTTAAAATAGCCAGACAAAGTTTGATGTATTTATGGGTTTAAAAAAGTACCCAGGCATAAGGAGCTAAAGTCGGATTGAAATAAGCCCGAATAATGAGTTATATTAATATTCCGCCCTCGGGAAGATAAGATAAGGAAGTACGCCTGTAGCTCAGTAAGGATAGAGCAAGGGATTCCTAATCCCTGGGTCGTGGGTTCGAGTCCCACCAGGCGTACTTTAGTCGAAGGCGAATAGAATAAGGAGCTGATGATGAAAAGGCGAGAAAGAAAGCATTTGAAGGAAGATGAGTTTGTCTCGACCTTAACCAAGCTAATTCGTTTTTTGCGGCAATGGCAAAGGGAGGTCAAAATTGTCGGCCTGTCTCTGCTTGCCATCCTGGTCCTCATGGCGGGTATCCAAGTCGTGAGGAACAGAAGCATTCATCGAGCCAATAAACAGCTGGCCACGATTCTTAAACTTCAGTCTGAGCTGGAGAGTAAAGATTTATCGGCCAAAGAAGAGCCGTCGGAGATAGCTGAGCTGGAGAGAATTGCCGGACGAGGGAAGTTCTCTCGTGTGGCCTACATTTTTTTAGCCAACTACTGGGTAAAAAAAGGTGACTTAAACCGGGCGCAAACTTACTTAGAGAAATTTCCGGAAAGACCAAAGGACATTTTTTATTATCAGGCTAAAGACCTTCTTGGTCAGGTGCTTATGTGGCGTCAGGAGTTTGACCGGGCTATTGCTCTTTTTGAGTCCTTGGAAAAGGAAAAATTTTCTTCTTATCCGCGAGAAGCCATCCTGCTTCACCTGGCTGAAGCGTTAGAAAATAAAGGAGATAAGGCTAAAGCCCTGGAAAAGTATCGCCAGGTTCAAGACCAGTTTCCTAATGCAGCTTATTTCTGGAATGTGGCCGACCGGATTCGGCGTCTGGGAGGATAGTTCTCCTTAAGCTTGCTAAATCAGAAAAAAGCAATATAATAAAGGCTTAATTTTTGTGGAGGAGGCCGAAGATGGCTTACAAAATCACCGAAGAATGCATTAACTGTGGCGCCTGCGAGCCTGAATGTCCTAACCAGGCCATTTCTCCTGGAGACGAAATTTATATTATTGACCCGGAAAAGTGCACGGAATGTGTGGGCGCATTTGACCAGTCTCAATGTGCTGCGGTTTGCCCAGTTGATGCCTGTGTTCCTGACCCATCTCATAAAGAGACACATGAAGAATTAATGGAGAAATATCGTCGTCTTCATTCTAGCTGATTTTTGAGCTTAAGCGCATTTGTTTAATTCATAATTAAAAATAAAGGATTTTTTAGAGGGGTAATAAAAAGTATCCCTCTATTATTGTGTTTGAGGGGATGAGAAAAGACCGGTGGTGGCTCAATGCTGGGCTCTTCCTTCTTACCGTTTTCTCCACTTTTTTCGTCGGGCTTTCCTGGAGTGTAAGTTTTGATTTAGCTGAGGACCTGGCTGTTTTGCCTTCATCTGAGGTCAATGTCGATATTTGGACGAACCCCAGGGTATTAAGCCTGGCCGGGATTTACGCCCTCGTTTTGCTCACTATTCTGGTTGGTCATGAATTAGGCCATTATCTAACCTGCCGTCGTTACGGTCTGGAGGCCACGCTTCCTTTTTTCATTCCTGCTCCGACCATGGTGGGGACGCTCGGGGCTTTTATCCGTATTCGCTCACCCATCACGCGCAAGAGCCAGCTTTTCGACATCGGGATTGCCGGTCCTCTGGTTGGCTTTTTTCTTTCTTTGCCTGCCCTGGCCTACGGACTTAGCCACTCCAAACTGGTGCCGGCTTTGCCGCAGGAAGGAACTATTTATTTTGGTGAACCTTTATTACACAAGGCGATGGAAAGACTGTTATTGGGCGATGTATCTTCCCGCTACGACCTAATTCTTCATCCGGTAGGGTTTGCTGGGTGGGTTGGCATTTTGATTACCGCTTTCAACCTTTTTCCTGTTGGCCAATTGGACGGTGGTCATGTAGCCTATGCGCTTTTGGGCCGGCGCTCCCGCACCCTTTCGCGCCTCATCCTGGCTCTTTTTTTAGTGATGGGAGTATTTTTCTGGATTGGCTGGTGGGTTTGGGTGGCCTTAATTCTGGTCCTGGGGTTAAAACACCCGCAGGTAGCTGATGAAGCGGAACGGTTAAGCCCGAGGCGAAGATTCTTGGGATGGGTTATTTTAATTATTTTCATTTTTTCTTTTATTCCGGACCCGGTGCAGGGATTCAGTTTTCTCGACCTTTGGAAAAACTTGAGGTAAAGAAAGTGGAGAAGGTCCAGGTTTTTTTCACAAAAATTGTGAAAATCTTGTGGAAAATTGGGGGGTCTGATTATCTAAACATCATTAAATTATTAGAATTATGGCAAAATGCACAAAACTTCGTCATTTTTAAGGGGAGATGGTGCTTCCCTTCTCTAACTCATTGCAAATAAAGCAATTATGCGTTCATAGATTATGACTACGCCGAAATTAAACCAGGCCTTTCAAAGAACTGAAGCCGCCTTTTACCAGCTTCGTTTTCTTTATCTTTCGGGGCAAATTACCACTAAGGAATTTGAGAGTGAACTGAAGAAGCTGAGAGTGCAAGATGAAGAAGGAAAATACTGGACGTTAGGCGCTCAAACCGGCAAATGGTATTGTTTCGACGGTCAAAAATGGATGAGGGCTGAACCGCCTTTTAAAGAAGGAGAAGCGCAGGAGACGGAGCAATCTAATTGGGGTTATTTTTCATTTCCAGGAATAAACCAGGAAGAAGAAAGAAAAAGAGAAGCTCCCCGAGCCAACCTGACCTCCGGGGTTTCCTCTCTTAACCTTGATTTAATGGCTGAAGCTGTACCGGATAGGGAAAAAAAATGGAATATTTCTTCCATTCCCCCCTTGCCCGCTTCGTTTTTTTGGGGAGTGGTGGGGACAATAACTGGGATTATAGCCGGAGCCGTAGTCGGCTCAACCAGATTTTTTCTCCACCAGCTAAATTTTTTGCCGGTTTTCTTGCAAGAACTCCAGGGAAAACTTACGGGCGGCCTTCTGTTGGCCCTGGTTGCTGGCCTGGCGGGATTCTTTTTGGGAGCCCTAGCTGGGTTAATTATGACCCTCATTTTTAACCTGGCTTCTTCTCTTACCGGTGGTTTTTCGTTTAGCGCCAAGATTAGAAAAGAGGAGAAGGAAGAATAGTTTGGCGAGGGAATAAGAGAAGGGACGAGGGCTGCTTATATTTCTGAATTTATCTCAGAATCAGATTTTTCCTTCTTTAGCCAACTTGGCCAGGGCATGGTAAATTTGTCCTAAGGAAAGAGACTCATCGTTCGGAGAATATCGTCTCGGTCGCAATACCTTAAAATTAGCTTGGTGGAGGGCTTCGGTGGCCCCTGCGGTTAGCCAGCGATTAAGAAAAACACCGCCACCGAGAACAACCTGGGTTAGACCAAATTCTTTCCTTGCCTCTTGAGCTATAGTGGTGATGGCCTTTATTAATGTTTGGTGAAAACGAGTGGCTATTTTCTCCACAGAGATTCCTTGCTCTTTTTGCTTCCAAATAGCTTCTATCGTGGGGTTAAAAGAAATACGCCAGGGAAGGCTCTCCTTCTCTATTTTTAATGGGTAAGGCTTTTCTTCTATGCCTTTGGCGCAAGCTTCAAGCCTCATGGCTGCCTCTGCCTCAAACTCCATTTCTTCGGGAGCTATGCCCAGCAGCCAGGCTACGGCGTCAAAAAGCCGGCCGCAACTCGAAGTAAGCGGGCAATTCAGGCCGTGTCGAATTGATTGAAGAACGATGGCTACTTTATCTTCATCTACGCCGGTAAAACACGCGAGAGAACCAGGGTCATTTTTCGCTATTTCGCGGAGATAGGCCAGAGCCATTCGCCACGGTTGGCGCGCCGCTAAGTCGCCTCCGGGAAGAGGCACATAAGCCAAATGAGCGATTCTTTTAAACGAGAGACCGTCAGCCAGGATAAATTCTCCTCCCCAAGAAGCTCCATCAAGTCCATAACCATAACCGTCAAAAGATATCCCTAACACTTGCGTTTCAGGCGGAAGCTGGTGTTCGAGGAAAGAAGCCAGGATGTGGGCATAGTGATGCTGAACTTTGAGGTGGGGAAGCCCGGTTCTTTGAGCGAACCTGGTGGTCCGAAAGTTAGGATGAAGGTCGCTCACCACGAGCTGGGGTTTGAGATGGAAAAGCCGCAGGAAGTGATGGAGCGTTTCTTCAAAATAAAGATAATTACCGTATTCATCCAGGTCGCCCAAAAATTGACTGGTTACTACGGTGCTGTTTTTGTAGGCAGAAATGGTCACTTTAAGCTCACCACCGACAGCCAGAAGGTGCTGGTTTAGCGGAGGGATGGCCTCGACCCTTTGGGGATAAGGAACAAATCCCCTGGCTCGTCTTAAAAAAAGAGGCTCATCTCGAACCACTTTCACTACCGAGTCATCAGCTCTCATGGCTATCGGTCGGTTGTGCGTCAAGATAAAATCACATAGCTCAGCAATACCTTCTTTTTCGTCTTTAATAATCGGAGCATCTTTCCGGTTAGAACTCGTGGCCACCACAAGCTTGATTTCGTTGAGGAGAAGATGGTGGAGGGGAGTATAGGGGAGCATAAAGCCAATTTCTTGAAGATGAGGAGCTATGCCCGGGATGTCTTTCTTTTTCCTGAGCAAGACGATGGGGCGGGCTGCGGAAAGGAGTATTTCTTTTTCTGCTTCGTTTACCCAAGCCCATTCTTCGATGACCTCAAGGTCGCGAGCCATAAGCGCTAAGGGTTTAAATTGCCTGGTTTTTATTTCCCTTAGCCGCGCTATCGCTGGCGGATGAGTCGGGTCGGCCATCAGATGGAAACCACCCAGGCCCTTAACTGCCAGGATGTAACCTTTCTTGATTAACCTGGCAGCTTGTTCCAGGCCTCCGGGGATTATTTCTCCCGAAGCGGCGTGCAGGAGCTGGACTTGCGGCCCGCATCTCGGGCATGCAATTGGTTGAGCATGATACCGGCGGTCAGCCGGGTTGTCGTATTCGTGGCGACAATCCGCACACATAGAAAAGGAGGCCATGGTCGTGCGCTGGCGGTCATAGGGCAGAGCTTGAACAATGGTATAGCGAGGTCCGCAATTAGTACAATTGGTGAAGGGATAGTGATATCGCCTTTCCGCTGGGTTCATAATTTCCTTTTGGCATTCGTCACAGGTGGCCACGTCGGGCGAGATAAAAACAAAAGCTTCCTCTTCCCGGGAAGGAAGAATGACAAACCCCTGGCACGCTTCATATTTATCCGGAGAAATAGAAATGTCTTCCAGAAAAGCCAGCGGCGGCTTTTCTTGATGGAGGGCGAGAAGGAAGCCCTGGAAATCGGTTGGCTGAGCGCTTTCCAGATGAATTTCGACCCCGGCGCCGGTGTTTCTGGTCCATCCTGATAGACCAAAGCGGGAGGCCAGATGGTGGATGAAAGGCCGAAACCCGACTCCTTGAACAACGCCCCGAATCGTAATTTTGATGGCTGTTTTATCGTCGTTTTTCTTAGACACCTTTATCTGTCTTTCTTTTCTCTTTAGCTAAATAACTATAGAGGCAACCACAATAATCCTGGCGATAGAGGCCGAGTTCTCGGCTTAAAGCGACGCTCTTCTTAAAGCCGTCCTTTTTTTTAAAATCAGCGGTTAAGAAAAAAATTCCGTATTTCTGGCCTAATTCCGCTCCCAGAGAGTTAAGTACCTGAGTTTTTTTCCACGGGCTAAGGCTCATGACGGTAGTAAAAAGAGGGAAATTTCTTTTGGCTGCGGCCATAGCTGTTTTTTCCAGTCGGAGAGCGTAGCATAAATCGCATCTTTTCCCTTTTTCTGGTTCATCAGCCAGGTCTTTGGTTATTTCTAACCAGCGGTCAAAATCAGGTTTTTCTTCGATCAGAGGCACATTGAGCCAGGAGGCCACCCGAACCATCTCTTCCAGGCGAAGGCCGTATTCTTCGGGGGGGTAAATATTCGGGTTATAAAAAAAGGCTGTCGGTTTGTAATTCGGCTGCAATAGACGGAGGACGTAAGCTCCGTCCGGAGCGCAGCAGACATGAACCAGAATCTTTTCTTGGCTCATCATTTCATTATAACGGAAAAGGGGGCGGAGTAAATATTTTGGCCTTTCCTCATAGGCGAAAGATTAAGGCAGAGGTAAATGAATGCGGCCGGAAAGGGGCTTTGCCCTACTCAAAAGAACATGAACCGTCTGAGGCGTCGACGGAAAAGCTGGAGGGTTTCTCCTAATCCGACCCTTTATTCCCGAATCTCAGGCAAAAGCCCGGACATCATTAAATACATAAAACATTACCGCTTTTTTCTTAGCTCGAGGCTAAAAATAATATTATAGATTTTAGAAGGGATGGAGAGAGTCGAGGCGCTGTTCTAAATGGATGATCCGAGCATTTATCTCGTCGATTCTTTGATAAAAGTCCTGCAGCTCTTCCGGCGAAAAACGGAGGGTATCGACAAGGCGGCCTATGGTCATGAGGAAAACTTTTTCATGCTCTTCCAGGTCTTTTATTTTCGCCTCGACCTTTTTTTGCCGGCGTTTCCACAACTTGCTCTCGGCTTTGATTTCTCTGGGTTTATTTTGGCTTAAGGGAATTCCGCTGAGGCCGGGATTATTTGTCTTCTCTGGGTGAAGCTGCCCTGCGGCGGTGATGTTTTCTTCCGGCAAATTTTTCCCCGTCTCCAGGTTTTCTATTTTCTCCTTGACTTGCCTGAGCTCGACAAGCCAGTGTTCCTTTTTCTTGGCGAGGGAGTCGAGGGCCGATATAATCGCCTCTGCTCCGGCTACAGAAAGCTTTTTTTGATAAACGTATTTTCCCAATTCTTGCCACCATCTGTCCCTTTTTCTTTTTTCTCTCCGCACCTGTCTTTCCCAATGAACCTGGAGAGATTTCTTTTTAGCGCTGAGGAAAAAGAAGTCTATCCGGCGCCTTAACTCTTTATCCCGGAGAAAGATGAAGAAAAGGAGAAGGAGAATAACAGCCAGCAAGAACCAAAAAATCCAGTAGGGAAGACCTTCATTAAGCGTGGCGTCCAAAGTAGGAGAGGTAAAACTATTTCCCACGAAGGTCATTCTCAATTAACTCTTCTTTTTGAGGTTATATTGAACGTTGGCCGATCTTCTTTTGGCCAAAAAATCTTTTCTTTATCGGCATCATATTTTACCTTATTTTGATAATTATTAATAGCCCAACGGATAAGCTCTAAGGCCGCAACCAGGTTCTCTTCGAAGATGGGTTGAATATCGGCCTCGGCGTTGAAAAAGCCGCCCTGCAGCAGGTCAACGGGTGGCAACTCGATAGTGAAAGCAGGGATGCCGAACAGTCCGTAGGCCCAATCTGTGGTATCCCCGTTAGTGAGATAAAGAAGGGTACTGGCCTGCCCGTAGGTATATCTTCGGCCGTTAATGGGCAACATAAGGTCAGACATTTTCTGGGCTAAATCCTTGAGCAACTCGCTTTTGTCTGCTGGTGCAGTGGTGAATCCCCAGGGATAAAGAATAACCTGCGAGTAGCTATGATAACTAATCAGAGCCTCAAAATTAAAACGAGAGAAAAGGTCTCTTATGGCTTTAGTTTCTGGTTCAGAAAAAGGGGAAGGACCGCGGTAAACTTCGGAGGCTGGTTGAGGGCTTGAACCCCGGTTATCAATCCCCCAGTTAAAACCGTAATTGCGGTTAAGGTCTACGCCAAAAGTTCCGTCCGGATTAAGCCGCCGGTTCTTCCGCCAGTAGCGATAAGTGCGAATCGAATACTCGAGACCGTCCGGGTTAACCAGCGGCACAACCCATATTTGAGCTTCATTAATTATCTTCTGAATATCCGGGTTTGATGGGTAGTGTTCAAGAAGATAACGAGCTATGAGGAAAGGGACTTCGACGGAAATCCACTCCCGAGCGTGATGACAGCCCAGTAGAAGAACGCCTGGTTCTTCTTCATTACGAGCTACATTATCGCTTATTTTTAAGGCCAGGATAGACCTTCCTTCATGGCTGCGGCCGATTTCTTCCTGCTGCGCTAAGGAAGGGAATTTCTTCGCCAGTTCTTTAAGTTCGCTCTTGAGCTCTTGGTAGGAATGATAGGCGCCGTTGGCTCCGGAAGCGAGAGAAGTCTGGCCCTTTTCCGGTTGAGCCGGAGGGAAAGAATAAGTCTCTATCCAGAAATTAACCCCTTGTGATTGAAGAAAATTCAGCTCATCCTGGCTCACGAGCAGAAATATACGTCCTTCTTTTTCCAGGAGAAAATCCCATGGCTTTTGCTGGAGAAGGAGCAGAATATCAGGCTTCTTTTCTAAGCTTATAATCTCCGCCGGCAGCGATTCTTCCTGGGGAGGTGGGAGAGAGGAAGAAGACACCACAAAAGTCAATACCAGGAGGAGAAAATAAAATAAGCCTTTTCGCCTTTTTCCTCGACCTTCAGTTACTTGTCCCATGGGTTTATCCACATTTTAATATCCATTTTTAGAAAAGGGCGACCAGAGAAAGAGCACTTCTTACGGCCTGAAGAGAGCGGTTTGAGCCCTTCTCTTGACTCCAGGCGGCACCAAAATCAAGGCGGAAATTTTTCCACTGACAGCTAAAGCCGCTGGTTAGGGAGAGGTAGCGGGAGGAAGGGTTTTTCATTGGTTGGGGGTCAAATTGAACGCCCAGTCTCGTGGTGAAGAGAAAAGATTGGGCCAAAAGCGAAAAGGAGGAGCTGTTTTCTACCGCCGCGGCCAGGCGATAGGTGTCTTTAAAATATCTATTTACTTCTTCGCCAAACCAGGTGAGATGATAACGCGACCAGCCAAAGTAGAAGGCCTCTAAGCTGAGAGACCATCTTTTTCCTAAAAGATATAAACCGCCAAGGCTGAGGATAAGAGGTCGATTAATTGTGTCCTCGGCCTCTCCCTTAATCCTGATATTTTTCTGGTTAGTAGAATATTCATATAAACTATGGCTATTTTTATAGCGGCTATGGGGCGGTTCGAAGGTCAAAGTTAATTTAAAAAAATCAGTGATAGAGTAAGCGGCGCCTAATTTGAAGTAAAAATCATCGAGGCTGGCCTCTTTCTGGTCGAGAATGGAAACGCCGCTCGTCAGCCAGGCTTCAGTGACGGTTTCTTCTATTTTTCCACTGGCCTTATTTAAACAAAGACCGAAAGAAAGGCGATGACCGATTTTCCGGGCGAGAGCCAGTGTCCAGGTCCGGAGAAACCCATGTTGCCGGAAAGAGAGCTCGTAAACTTTTTTTCCCCCAGAAGTTGATTCGCCTCGGACAGAAGGCCGGTCATAGTATTCAGTAATAGCCACTAACAGTCCTAATGCCCAGGGACCAAGTCGATAAGCTATCCCCGCGGCATCAATAGCCGTGGTGCTAACCCAAAGGTTGTTTGAGGAACGCAGAACCCCGGTATTAACCAGAGAGAAGCGGAACAAAGAAGCCTTTTGCCAGGCGCCGTTGAGGAGAAGGCTCCACTTTGGAAGCTCGACCAGAAGCGAAGGGTTGCCGTTTGCTACACCAGGCCCGTCAGCGGCTACGCTCATAATATCTCCTCTTCCCAGCCCAGAAGCCGAGACAAAACCAGTGACATTCCAGCTTCTTAAATTGGCTTCTTCCTCATACTGCCCGATAACTGTTTGAGCTAAGCTGAATACAGGAAGATTAAAAAGTAAAAGAAGAATTAAGCCTCGCTTAAGCTCAGCTTTTTTCGCCTTCCCGCTTATTTCCATGGCTTTTTCGATTCTACTTATCTCTCCCGAGATTTGCAAACCAGTTAACTCTATGCTATAGAGGATTACTCAACGAGGCTTCGCATGGAGAAAGAGAGAAGGAGAGTTAAAATAGCGGCCACAGGTTTTTATGTCCCCCCCAAGATTTTAACTAACGCTGACCTCGAGAAGATGGTCGATACTTCGGATGAGTGGATTGTGACGCGAACAGGTATCCGGGAAAGGCACATTGCTGACCCAGCCCAGGCTACTTCTGACCTGTGCGTAGCTGCAGCTCGTATGGCGCTCGAAAAGGGCTCTTTTAAAGTAGAAGATATTGACCTTATCCTGGTAGCCACTTCCACTCCGGATACTATTTTCCCTTCGACCGCTTGCTGGGTGCAAAAAGGTTTAGGAGCGCCAGAAGTGCCTGCTTTTGACCTTTCCGCTGGCTGCACCGGGTTTCTTTATGGAATGATTTTAGCGGAGAGCCTTATCCTCAACGGAGCTTGTCGCCGCATTCTGCTCATCGGAGGAGAGCTTCTAACCAAAATAACCAATTGGCAGGATCGCTCGACCTGTGTTCTTTTTGGCGATGCGGCCGGAGCCGTAGTTTTGGAGGAAAGCCACGATGACTCAGGCATTCTTTCTTATTACTGGAAAGCTGACGGCAGCCTGGCTGAGCTTCTTTATTTACCCGCCGGCGGGACAAGACTTCCGGCCTCAGCTGAGACCGTAGCCAACGGTCTCCATTATATTTCCATGAAGGGCAATGAGGTTTTTAAACATGCTGTCAGAAGAATGGGCGAGGCCGCCGTAGAAGCCCTTCGTCTGGCCGGGTTGAAAAAGGAAGATGTGACTCATTTTATTCCTCATCAAGCCAATATCCGGATTATCGAGGCCACAGGCGACCGACTCAAGCTTCCGGCGGAGAAGGTGTACGCCAACATCGACCGCTACGGCAATGTTTCTGTGGCTTCTATTCCTATTTGTTTGGAAGAGCTTCGTCAGCAGCAAAAATTGAAGAAGGGAGATATCCTCCTCATGGATGCGTTTGGCGCGGGGTTTACGTGGGCGGCTGTCGTTTATCGTTGGTAAGGCCAGTTATCTCTATTGATAAATTGGAAAAAATAAAATTCAGTTTGTTTCCTCTTTAAGCTTCCGGAACCAGGTCATCAGAGTATTTCTATCTAAAAGCCCTACGTGTTTATGCCTGATTCTTCCCTTTTGGTCGATGAAAATAGTGGTCGGGATAAAATTTCCTGGCTGATAAGCACGGATAATATCTTCCGTAGCAAAGGCAACAGGATAATTAATTTTAAAGCTCTGGCTAAAGGCTTTGAGGTCGGAAGCAGAAAGATTGTCCACAGAAAGACCAAGAATTTCCAGGCCATGGCTTTTTTGGCCGGCATAAACCTCGATAAAATCAGGAATTTCCTGCCGGCAGGGAGGGCACCAGGTGGCCCAAAAATTGAGAAGAAGAATTTTACCTCGATAATCCATCAGCGTGTGCTTTTTTCCCTGGAGGTCAGTGACCTGAAAGTCCGGGGCAGAAGGGAAGGACTGGGCGGCTGAATTCCCGGAAAAAAAGGAAAAGAAAAGCGGCAGAAACATCGAAGCAAGAAGAATTAGCTCTCTTTTTTTTATGCGCATCATCTATTTCCTTGATAAAAAATTTATGGTTTCCTTCAGGCTTGTTCAGAAGCAGAGGCCGTGACTTCGGCCTGCCCGCTCAGCCTTAAAAGGCGAGCCCAATTATAATCCACCTCTTCTTGAATTTGCTGGACTTGTTCTTTGGTTAAATGATGGAATCTTCCTTGGAGACGAAGATATTCATCGACGGGTTTTTTTTCTTTCGGCTTGATATTCAGGGTGTAGCGTTCGCCATGTTCTATTTCATAAAGAGGAAAGAGACAGGTCTGGACAGCCAGCCGGGCTAATTTAACGGTATCTTCTGGACGGCTTTTCCAGCCGGTAGGGCAGGGAGCAAAAATATGGAAGAAGCGCATGCCTTTGATGTCTTTAGCCTTTTTCATTTTTTTATACAAATCCTCGGGATAGCCGATGCTGGCTGTAGCTATATAAGGAATGCGGTGAGCAGCCATGATGGCCACAATATCTTTTTTGGGTCGTTCTTTAAAGTGTTTTACGGGCGTGGTTGTCGTCCAGGCGCCGTAAGGTGTGGCTGAACTCCGCTGGATGCCAGTATTCATATAAGCTTCATTATCGTAGCACACATAGATAATATCGTCGTTTCTCTCGGCGGCACCAGAAAGAGCTTGAATGCCAATATCAAAAGTCCCTCCATCACCGGCCCAGGCGACCACCGTGGTTTCCTTGTCGCCCACCATCTCTAACCCGGCTTTAACTCCGGAAGCGGAAGCCGCTGCGGTTTCGAAGGCACAGTGGAAAATGGGCACGTCCAGACATGAATAAGGGAAGGGACCATCAATCACGGACCAGCAGCAGGCAGGAATGCACAGGATGGTTCTTTGCCCCAGGGCTTTAAGAACATAACGCATAGCCAGAGTAGCGCCACATCCCTGACAAGCCAGATGTCCGGGGCTCATATATTCATCTAAAGGAAGGCTTAGCTTCATCGTTCGCGGTTTTTTCATTTTTTAACTCCTATCCAGATGATTTCTTCTTCTGGTTTATCATGGCTAAGAGCATAAGCGGCGATTTCCTCATAAGTTCCCGGAGTGATATCCCTTCCGCCTAAACCAGTGATGAAGCCGAAGACAGGGACTTCGGTAAAACCATAAAGGGCAGATTTAACTTCCTGGAAGAAAATCCCGTGATGTCCGTAAGAAATATTTCGGTCCACGACAGCCATTTTTTTAGCTCTGGTTGATAAGTCCCTGATTATATCAAAAGGGAAGGGGCGGAAAAGGCGAATCCTCAAGTTGCCGGCAGAGACGCCTCGCTGTCTTAGATGGTCCACCGCCACGCGGGCGGTATAACCCGCGGTGCCGGAGGTAACAAAAATAAGCTCAGCATCCTCCACCTGGTAAGCTTCCACGGCTCCTAAATAGCGGCCAAAAAGCTTTTCGTATTCCCGTCCTGTTTCTTCGATAGCCGCCGGAACTTGCTCCATATCTTTCTGAAGTTTGTAGCGAAGTTCGAAATAATGGTCGGGTGAAGTCAACCCGCCGAAAGCATGAGGCTCATCAGGCGTCAGGCGAAAAGCTGGCTTAAACGGTGGCAGATAAGAATCAACCAGGCTTTGTTCTGGAATATCGACGACTTCATAAGTATGGGAAAGGGCAAATGCATCGAGAATAACCATAGCGGGAATTAGATATTTTTCTGCCACTTTATATGCCTGAATGACAGAATCCAGCACTTCCTGGTTGCTGGCGCAATAAAATTGAATCCAGCCTGTATCTCTTTGGGAAAGGCTGTCATTCTGGTCGGTCCAAATGCTCCAGCCCGGTGCCATGGCTCGGTTAATGTTACCCATGACTATTGGTAAGCGCGCACCTGAAGCCCAGTGCAATAATTCATGCATAAGAGCTAAACCCTGGGCCGAGGTGGCGGTAAAGGTCCGGGCTCCGGCCAGGGAAGCCCCAATCAACGAGGCCATAGCCGAGTGTTCTGATTCGACCTTAATGAACTGGGCGTCAAGAGTTTTATCCGCGCACATTTCGGAGAGAAGTTCAACTACTTGCGTCTGAGGAGTTATGGGATAAGCTGAGATAACCTGGGCCCGAGCTAACATAGCCCCGTAAGAGAGGGCATGGTTGCCCATGATTACTTTTTTCATTTAATCTCCTCCACCATGGTGATGCACTTGGTTGGACATTCTTCCGCGCAAAGGCCACATCCTTTGCAGTAGTCGTAGTCAATGACCGGATATTCGTTTTCAATCAGGATAGAGGCGTCCGGGCAGAACTTCCAGCAAATGCCGCATTGAATACACTTCTCTAAATCAATGACCGGTCGGATGTTTCTCCACGCGCCGGTGAGGTTGAAACCCATCGAGCCAATTGACATGGGAACGATGGGCATCTCCTTTTCTGATGAGAAGAATATTTTTTCTGCCTTCCTTCTTTTCTTTTTCATGAATTATTCACCTTCCTTTATACATTATAATCTTCCGGGACCAAAACGCCAAAAGTTATTAAACCTATCCCTTAGCGAGACCGGTTTATCTTTTTCTTTTTTTTGTTTTCGTTCGGACGGCTGATTACACAAGAGTGGTGGCTTTTTCATAAGCTTCTCGGGCGGCTTGCATATTTTCTTCCGGCTTAATAGGAACACCTTCGCGGATGGCAGCTAAAAGAGACTCGAGTTTGGTCAGGGACAGGATTTTTACCACCGCTCCGACAATGGCTGTGTTCACAATGGGAGCGGCCAGAGTGCCCAGTTTATGTTTAACCGCGATTTCGGTAGCGTTAATCGTGGCTAATCGATATTGCGGGGGAAAATTAAAATCCTCAGGTTTCCGGTCAGAATTGATGATAATTATTCCACCGGGTTTGAGGCCTTCGGTGACATCGATGGCTTCGACGAGCGTTGGGTCGACGACTACTACATGGTCGGGATGATAGATGCGACTTTTGTCGTAAATAGGCTTATTGTCGATGCGGATAAAGGCAAAAACGGGCGCGCCTCTTCTCTCCACGCCAAACTCCGGGTAGGCCTGAACATAATTGCCTTCTTTGGCCAGAGCATCGGCCAGGATTTTAGAGGCGACGACTGTTCCTTGGCCTCCCCGTCCATGGAAACGAATTTCTATCATGATGAGTTTTCTCCTTTTTCCAAAGTAGAAGATGTTACTTTAGCTCATCTTCCAATTAATCTTTGTCTGATTTTCCTTTCGGCCAAAATTGATAGGCTGCCTTTTTTATGGCCTTAAAAATGAAAGAAACCTTTTTACAGCTCAAAGCTCATAACGCGATGAGCGTGACATTCGATATTTACGGCCGCCGGCATAGAGGCAATGTGACAGGGAAAAGCTTCGACGTGGACAGCTAAGGCTGTCACCCTTCCGCCCATGCCTTGCGGGCCAATACCCAGGTTATTGATCTTTTCCAGCAGCCTCTTTTCCATGTCGGCATAAAATGGGTCTGGGTTATGGCTCCCTACGGGACGGCGCAACAAGGCTTTTTTGGCTAAAAGAGCTACCATTTCGAAATTGCCCCCTACGCCAACGCCGACGATAATTGGTGGACAAGGGTTGGAGCCAGCCTTGTCCACTGTCTCCACGACAAAATCTTCAATTCCTTCGAGCCCGGCGGCGGGAGCAAACATGCGGATAGCACTCATGTTTTCCGCTCCGCCACCTTTAGCGATAAAGGTGACTTTAAAAACGTCTCCTGGCACCAGCTCCCAATGGATATAAGCTGGGGTGTTGTCTCCCGTGTTTTTGCGGCGAATCGGGTCCTCAACCACTGATTTACGCAGATAACCTTCGGCATAGCCCCGTCTTGTCCCCTCGGTGATCGCCTCGCGTAAGCTTCCCAGGCCATCGCTCTTTTCCCATCTTACTTCTTCTCCCACTTCCACAAAAAAGACAGCCAGGCCTGTGTCCTGGCAAATGCCCAGCTTTTCCTCGCGAGCGATCGCGGCGTTCTCGCGGAGCTGACGAAAAACCTCCAGCCCGGCCGGTGATTCTTCTAATTTTTCCATTTGTTCGATAATAGCCCGGACGTCGTCCTGAAGGATGAAATTAGCTTCCTGGACGAGGTCTTTCACTCTGTCTCTGACCTCGGCCAAGTTGATGACTTTCATGATGACCTCCTCCCTATATTATAAGTGGAGTAGTCTTCAAGTTTATTTTTCCCTTGAGGTGGTGTCAAGAAAAAAGCGTTTTCCCCGGAGGGAGTTTGGCTTTCGAAGTTCGGCATATCCTTAAATTAATGAAAAAATCTCGCGGGAGATAACTCAGAGTAGCGGTTATTTGTTAGGTTTAAGCAGTCGTCTTGTTTTGGGCTTAATCACGTCAGATGGTTTCATTTCTGAATTTAGCAGGTCATAATAGACTAAGATAAACTTGCGATTATCCTCAAAACCCCAATGTTTATTCTTAATCAGGTCTTTGATGGCTGCTTTGTTTTTTTCTTTAAAATATTGAATGAGTTGCCAGTGCTCTTGCATACATTTATCTTCCCACTCGGGGATGTTCATCATGATGCGAGGAAAATCATACAACCTCTTTTTAAGCTGGTTGACGATTTCCATGAGAACGGTGTTACCGCAAAGCCGAAGATGGGTATTGTGTAACTCTATGTTGATATCCATGTAAGTTTTATTGTCTTCCCGGCGCAAAGCCTCCCCCATCTGATGGAACTTTTGTTCCATAGCCTTTATTTCTTCCGTCGAGAGAAGGTCGCAAGCCACTTCGGCTGCTTCTGCTTCCAGGGTGCCGATGACATGATAAATGTCTCTAATTTCTTCCAGCGTTAATTTTTTGACCCGAATGCTTTTGCGCGGGGAAATTTCGATGAACCCTTCCTTAGCCAGTTGAATCAGGGCTTCCCGGATGGGGGTGCGGCTAATACCCAATTTTAAACAAATTTCTTTTTCGTTAATTCTTTCTCCGGGCTTGAGATGCCCCGATTCCATTTCTTGGCGGAGATAATCCATGACACAATCTTTAAGCGACCGGTAAGTGAAAAGCGGGTTGTCCATTTCAGCCCTCACTCTATTTGATTATACTCAACTTTAAATGGAAATAATAGTATTTTTTGTAAATCAACCATCTTGGCTTATCTTAGTTAAATATTTCGGCCCACCCAATTACAATTTCCCCAACTGATAAGCTTTTTTTATCCTCCAGGAACACCACTGTCCCCTCCTTTCGTCTAAAAGTTTTAACCAAACTTTCAGTGGAGGAAGCCCTGTTTTTTCAAGGGCCAGTTTGATTAATCACCGGGCTTCCTCAACCTTCGCGCCCACCCCCGGTTCATCACTACGATGCTTCCATATACTCCCCTTAAACTGGATACCATGTTCCCACCTGAAAGAGCAGAAAGATTTGACCCAAGCGTCTCCTTTTTCTTTGCCCGCGTCATTATTTGAGGCAAGAATTTTGGCCCATAGATTTCTTTCTATTTAAGATTCAAGGCCAAGAGTTTGACTTCGGTCATTTCTTCTATGGCATAACGAAGACCTTCTCGGCCAAACCCGCTTTCTTTGACCCCGCCATAAGGCATATGGTCAATCCGAAAAGTTGGGATGTCATTGATAATCACTCCCCCGACTTCCAGCGCTTCATAAGCTTGAAAGGCTTTTTTCAGGTCAGAGGTGAAGACTCCCGCCTGGAGCCCGTAGATGGAATAGTTGACTTGGCGTAGAGCTTCTGCAAAATCGTGGTAGCGGTAAACAACGACCACTGGAGCAAAGGCTTCCAGCCAGGAAATTCTCCATTCAGGTTGGACATTTTCCAGGATGGTCGGCTCGAACAGGGAACCTTGTCTTCTTCCGCCGCAGACCAATTTGGCCCCTTTTTCTATGGCCTCGTTAACCCACTCCTCAGTTTGACGTGCTGCCGCCTCGTTAATCATCGGGCCGATATCAGTTGTTTCCTCCAGCGGGTCACCCAGCTTTAAACCTTTGGTTCGGTTGCTAAACTCATCCAGAAAACGGTCATAGATTTTTTCATGAAGGAAAAGGCGCTGAATGGAAATGCAAATCTGGCCTGCATAAGCAAATGAGCCAAAAACAGCGCGGGGCACAGCGAAGCTTAAATCGGCATCAGGTTCCACCACGAGAGCAGCGTTACCTCCTAACTCCAAGGTCACTTTTTTCTTGTAAGCCTTTTTCTTCAATTCCCAACCGACGGTAGAGCTTCCGGTAAAGGTAATCATTTTTATTCGGTCGTCGGTAAGAAGAAGTTCCGCTGCTTCATACGAGCAGGGGATAACGTTAAAGGCTCCCGCCGGCAGGTCAGTCTCGGCCAAAATTTCCGCCAGCAAAAGGGAAGTTACCGCCACCTGGGATGCTGGCCGGAGAAGCAAGGTGTTTCCCGAGGCTAAAGCAGGGGCCACTTTGTGAGCGACTAAGTTTAAAGGAAAATTGAACGGAGTAATAGCGGCGATGGGCCCGAGAGGAAACCGACGCACCAAGCCCCAGCGCCCAGCAGTAGCCGGGGAGAGGTCAAGAGGGATGACCTCGCCGTTTATTCTTTTAGCTTCTTCACTGGCGATTTGAAAAGTCATGACGCCCCGGTCAACTTCCGCGCGGGCATCGCGGATGGGCTTACCAGCTTGCTGGGCAATAGACCGCGCTAACTCTTCCCGCCGTCGGCTTATCCCTTGAGCGACCTGTTCCAGAATCTTGGCTCGTTCAAAACTGGAGAGTTTGGCAGTTAGGGCAAAGGCTCTCTGAGCTTCGGAGATAGCTTCTTTTACCTGCTCTATCTCCGCCAAATAGATTTCAGCTACTTCCTGCCCATCATAGGGAGAAAAAATTTTATGTTTTTGCCCTGAGGCTGTCCATTGGCCGTTAATATAAAAATGATAAACCTTTTCCATCTTCTCCTCCTTCTCCTAATATTATTTTATTTTATTAATTGCATTTATCAGGCGATTATCGCCTGATTTTTTCCAGGTATGACCGGTAAAAAGACTGAAGCAGAAGGGCATCAGTTTCCAGGTTAGGGCTTTCGCAGATGACCACTCCGGCCACGCCGCTATCCCCCAGAGCCATAAGTAATTCTTCCCAACGAAAGTCAGTCTCACGAAGGTTAAGATGCTTTACTTCGCCTTTGGCCAAGAAATGAACGCCTGAAACGTGAATGTGCATGTTTTGCCACGCTTTACTGCCCAGTTTTTTCCCCACTTTTTTTATCGTCCGGAGAAAATGGCGATAACCGTTGGCTTTTCCTTCGCGGGAATAGAGATGAGCAAAATCAAGGCACGGCTCAAGGCCTTCGACTTCTTGACAGAGGAGAAGAACCTCTTCCAAGGTGCCGAATTGAGATTTTTTACCCATGGTTTCCAAGCGAAGGATAATTTTGTTTTTCTCTGCTCGCAGCAGGGATAGGATGTTTTGAAGGGAAGACCTGATGACCTGTAAGTCTTTTTCCGGGGAATTTCCGGCGTAGAATCCTCCATGAAAGACCAGGTTCCGTGCTCCGCAAAGGTTGGCCCAGCGGGCCGAGCTGAGAAGTTGTTCCTGGGAAGAAAGCCTTTTGCCCTGGTCGGGGGAGAGAAGATTGATGGAGTAGGGAGCATGGAAGCTCAGGAAGATATTTTGCTCCTCGGCTTGCTGCCGAATAGCTGCGGCCATTTCCGTGGAGAACCGCACGCCATGCATCATTTCTATTTCCAGGCAGGACAGGCCGAGTTCTTTTAACTGTTTTATGGCGCCGAGGGTGGGAGCAATGGAGGGACTCAGGGCAACGCCAGCCGTGCCAAAAAGCAGGTGGTTAAAAACAGGATTCATCGGCCTTTCCATGGGAATTGAGGAAATCATGAACTATCCTCATGGCACAATATTTTCCACACATGGAACAGGCCTCGGTGTTAGTCGAACGCCGGCTTCGCACTTCGTCAAATTTGTGCGGGTCGATGACGTAGTCACGTTGTTTCTTCCAATCCAGGGCTCGCCGTGCCCGGGACATCTGGAAATCTCTTTCCCGCGCCCCAGGAACGCCTTTAACCAGGTCAGCAGCGTGAGCCGCAATGCGCGCAGCTATTAACCCCTCCCGAACATCTTCTACGGTAGGTAATCCGAGATGTTCCGCGGGCGTAACATAACAGAGAAAATCAGCCCCAGCGGCTGCGGCTATGGCCCCACCAATGGCCGAAACAATGTGGTCATAACCTGGAGCTATGTCCGTGACCAAGGGGCCAAGAACATAAAAAGGCGCTTCGTGACAGAGCTGTTTCTCCAGTTTAACATTCATTTCTATCTGGTCGATGGGGATATGGCCAGGCCCTTCGACCATTACCTGGACATCTCTTTCCCAGGCTTGGCGGACGAGCTCGCCGAGGGTTAAGAGTTCCTCAAGCTGGGGGCGGTCAGTGGCGTCGGCAATAGCTCCCGGCCGAAGGCCGTCACCCAGGCTAAGAGTAATATCGTAGCGACGAGCTATCTCCAGCAATCGGTCAAACTGAGCATAAAGAGGATTTTCTCGGCCGTGGTGCACCATCCAAGCTAAATGAAAGGCTCCACCTCGGGAGACGATGTCTGCAACCCGGCCTTGTTTTTTGAGCCTTTCAATACCTTTTAAGGTTAAACCGCAATGGACGGTCATAAAATCCACGCCTTCTTTTGCCTGGGCTTCGATGACCTCGAAAAGGTCATCTTCTTTCATCAGAACAATCGAACCCCGCCGGTCAATGGCCTCGATAGCGGCCTGGTAAACGGGTACTGTACCTACGGGCAAAGGAGAGGCTTCCAGGATGCGTCTTCTTATCTCCCGAATATCGCCGCCCGTACTAAGGTCCATAATCGCATCGGCGCCATATTCAACGGCCACTTTAACTTTTTCTAACTCTGTGCCCAAATCGGAGTAATCCATAGAGGTACCCAGGTTAACGTTGACTTTGGTCCTCAGCTTTGACCCGATGCCTACCGCCCGAAGCAGGGGATGGCGGGGGTTGTGGGGGATGACGATTTTCCCGGATAAAAATAGGTTTGTTACCTCTTCCAGAGGAAGATTTTCTTCTTGAGCCACTTGAGTGATAAAGGGAGTGAGGCAACCCCTTCTTACTTCTTCTCGCTGGGTCATGATAGATAAAATAGCTTAATATTCAAAACAATAGATTAACCGACCCTCTCTTTTCTGTCAAGGACACGGGGCAAAAAGAGGTTCAGGAATAATAGATGAATTTAAAATAATACAGGCTCTTTATCACTTAGGTGTTGTTTTAGTGATTATTTGTGTGTTTACGGGCATATTTATTTGGATAATCGGTTTTATAAGAGAGATAAAGAAAAATAAGGCTGTTAAGTTAAAATAGTCATATCTTTTCGTGACTCACCCAGGGGTTTTGCCCCTCTGGCTATGCCAAGCGCCTGGAGGAATGAGACGAGTGGATGCGGCAGGAGCAGAAATCGGGTATCGAGAGATCACTCAGCCAACGCAGCAGAAAACGAAATGCTTATCTTTTATTCCCTGTCCAGTTTTTGAGGAGCACTTCAGGGAGTATGGAAAGAGGGATGACCAGTGTCAGCCAGAAGCAAAGATAATTTAATTTAAATTAGGTATAATATTACCCAATGGAAGCGAAGAAATTAATGGCCTCTCCCCACCGCTTTATTATTTTATTTGTAGTTATTGCCTTTGCTTTTTTGCTTTTGCCCTTAAGTCAAATTTTTCCTCTCTATTATTCTGGCCAGGATTCGCCTCGCCTGCCGGACCAGGAGAAAGTAAAAAAGGTGCTCCAAGCTATCGAGGAGATAGAAAAAGCCCAGATTGATGGCTCAAGGAGTGTTCGGCGCTCCCTGACTTTATCGGAAAGCGAGCTTAACGCTTACATTGCTTACCGAATTATTACCGACCCCCTTGAGCTTATCCGCGAGCTTGAATTAAGGCTTCTGGATAATAATCGCTTCGAGGGAAAAGCGGTTTTTGATTTAAGCCAGGAAAACCTCCCTCATTTTATCCCTCCCAAGGCAACTCTCTTTTTTGCCGCCAGCTTTCGAGTGGAGGGAGGGAGGATCTATTTCACTTTCCGCCAGATTTTTCTCGGCGCCCAGGAGCTTTCCGTCGACTTTGTTTCCGAGATGATTAAGGCTTTGGCCATAGCGCATAATGAACCGCCTGAAGGGCTGAATCGTTCTTTCGAGCTCCCTTTCGGGATTAAAGATATAAAATCAAAAAAAGGATTCGCTATCTTTTATTATTAAACCGGCGATTTGGGTGACTAAATGAGGCGGAAGATAAACTTTTTAATGAAAGGGACAAAAAAAATTTTTCCCGATGTTATTAATGAAAAGCCTGATTAACCTGAGTCGGAGAATGAAAAATTTTATCGGTGGCTGGTTTTTCGGGCTCAGGTCTATCCCGAGGAAGGAAAGTCTAAAACTCGCCCAAGAGCTTTTTTGGCCGGGAAAGGAAGAAAAATGCTGAGGATTGCTGGCGGCATGTACAAAGGCCGTCGCCTGAAAATGGTCCGGGATACCAGGGTAAGACCAATGCCCGCCCAGCTAAAAGAATCTCTTTTTGATATCCTTCAGGAAAAAGTCCAAGGAGCGGTCTGTTTAGACGGGTTTGCGGGAACGGGCGCGGTGGGGTTGGAAGCTCTTAGCCGGGGGGCTTCTTACGTCGTTTTCCTGGAGGAATTAAGCGCCGCAGTGAAAGTAATTTATCAAAACGTGGAAAAGTGTGGCTGCCAGGACCAGGTTAGAGTTTTGCAGGAAGAATTCAACCGCGGGGTTATCCGGCTGGCGAAAGAAGGACAAAGTTTTGACCTTATTTTTATTGACCCCCCTTATGAGCTGTTAAAAGAGAGAAACCCGCTAAAGGTAGTTAAGAAAAGAGGTATTCTTCGACCCGATGGTGTTATCATCCTCAGGCATTTTAATAAAATTACGCCCGACCTCGTTCTTTTCGAACGATACCGCATCCTGCGCCGCGGTGATGACGTCATTTCTTTCTACCGCGCCAGAAGTGCCCCGGGGAGTAAAAGAAAAGAAATAAAAGGGAGCCATCAGAAAAGGGCGGATGCCTTGGAACATGACATAGATGCTTCCCGGAAGAACAAGGAGGAATAAATTCCATGACTTCAGAAGAAGAAAAAGAAACCAAGAGAAGAGCAGGATTTTCCTTTGACCTAGGAGAGGAAGAGATTTTTTCCAGCCTTCAGTCGGAGAGAGGGTCTTTGCTTTTCCTCGGTCGCTATTCTCTTCTTGAGGTCAAGGCAGTACTGGCCAAGAAAAATTTTTTTCGCGAGGCGCGGCGCCGCCAGCTGTGGCCCCTCGTCTTCCACCTTGATTCTTCGGACTATCCCGTCCAGCGCCTTCAAATTTTTTGGGAGAAAAAAGAACCAGACAGGCTTATTGTCGACCTGAAGATTCGAGAGGCAGGGTTTCCCGCTACTCCGCGGCGCCTTCTACACCCGGTTCTTTCTGAGGGCCGTTACCTGCACTTAGAATGGCTAACCTTGCAAAACCCGCGACTCCAATTCAGCGAAAAAAGGCCAGCCCTGCCCGGTCAGAATTTCCCCGGCCTTGGGTTGGGGAAAAAAGTGGTGGATATTTTCAACTATCTGGGCCGTATCACTTCTAGCGACGGCGTCCTGGCTTATCCCGCTTATTTTCATAATGCCCTCCTTTTTTCTCGCTATTTTCGTTTTGTTAACCCTGAGAAAGAGGGCGAAGTCCTGGCCATAAGATTAGCCCTGGCCTCTATTCCATTTAAGCAATTAGCCTGGATAGTTTTTCTCGGCTGCCTGGAGATGGATGGCCGAACATATGAGTGGCAGGCAGAGGAGCAGGCTTTACCCCTTTGTCCTGCGCTTAAGGATTACTTGGCCAGCTCAAAATATAAAGAAGCCGTGAAAAAAGCTAGCTCCGGCCGTCAGGTTAAAGTGAACTGGGAGGCCTTTAGCCGTTATACTATCTCGGTCAGCGGGGCTGTTTCCTCGCGCTCCTTTGCTGTCCAGGAATGAATTTGTTATAATTATTTTTTAGGAGTTAAAAATGAAAGAAGGCATTCATCCTGAGTATATGGAGTGCACAGTTACGTGCGCTTGCGGCAATACTTTCAAGACCAGGTCGACTAAAAAAGAAATTAGGGTGGAGATTTGCTCTCATTGTCATCCCTTTTTCACAGGGAAACAGAAAATAGTAGATTCAGCTGGCCGGGTAGAAAAATTCCGTCGTAAATACCGCGAGGCTCGTTTTAAAAAATAAATCCTAAAAACAAATTCTAAAGCATAAATCTTATGTTCCGGGAACTGGATAACTTAGAAAAGAAATACGAGCATTTAATTAATACTCTTTCTGACCCAAGCTTAATAGCCAACCCGCAAAAAATAAAGGAAGCGGCTAAAGAAAAGGCAGAGTTAGAGCCGCTGATTCAAAAATACCAGGAATATAAGAAAATTAAGAAATCACTGGCCGAATCCCAACAAATCCTGGAAGACCCCACAGCGGACCAGGAGCTTAAAATTCTGGCGGAAGCGGAAATACGGGAATTGACCAAAGAAGAAGAGCGCATCAAGGATGAACTGAGTCTTTTGCTTCGGCCGCGGGACCCTTACGACGGAAAAAATGTTATCCTGGAAATAAGAGCTGGCGCGGGGGGAGATGAAGCGACTCTCTTCGCGCAGGATCTATGTCGGATGTATGCCCGCTACGCTGAGAGCAAGGGCTGGCAATGGGAAATAATGGACCAGAGCTTAAGCGCCATCGGAGGATTTAAAGAAGTTGTTCTGAACATCAGGGGAAGAGATGTCTATTCGCGCCTGAAGTATGAAAGCGGTGTGCATCGGGTGCAAAGAGTCCCCCGGACTGAGGCCAGCGGCCGCATTCACACTTCGACGGCCACGGTAGCTGTCTTGCCGGAAGCGGATGAAGTTGATGTGAAACTGGAAGCAAAAGATTTAAAGATTGAGGCGTTTGGTGCTTCAGGGCCTGGAGGCCAGAATGTGAACCGAAATTATACCGCCATTCGGATTACGCATAAACCATCAGGAATAGTGGTTACCTGTCAGGATGAAAAATCGCAGCACCGCAATAAAGAAAAGGCCTTGAGGATTCTGCGTACTCGGTTGCTGGACATAGCCAAAAGGAAGCAGGAAGAGGAGCTGGCCAAGGTTAGAAAGTCGCAAGTGGGAACAGGCGAAAGAAGCGAGAAGATAAGGACTTATAATTTCCCTCAGAATCGCGTTACGGACCATCGTCTTGACCTTTCCTTCCACAATCTGACGAACATAATGGATGGGGAGCTCGACGGAATAATCGATAAATTGGTCCTTCATTTTCAGGTGCAGGAGCTCCAGGAGAGAGCTTACTCTGTGGGATAAAATCTGGCTAAAAGTGGTTACCGTTCGGCGGTTATGGCAGCAGGGAAGCCAAAAGCTAAAAAAATTTCCGTTAGCCGGGCTGGAAGCACGGCTTCTTCTCCAGAAAGCACTCGGCATCGACGAAAAGGAATTTATCCTCGGGCTTGAGGAACGCGTTTCCCCTTCCCAGCAAAAACATTTTACGCGTCTTCTTCGTCAGAGGCTGACGGGCTGCCCCCTGGCCTTAATCCTCGGAGAGAAAGAATTTTGGTCCCTTCCCTTGCGCGTGAAAAAAGGTGTCTTTCTTCCTCGCCCAGAAACCGAGACCCTGGTTGAATTGGCTCTTGGCTTGCCCTGGCCTGAAAATGGATTGGTTGTTGACCTGGGTACTGGTTGTGGAGCCATTGCCTGTGCTCTGGCCCGGGAAAGACCGAAAGCCACTATCGTGGCCACTGATATTTCAAAAAGAGCCATCAGGCTGGCGCAAGAAAACGCTGCTCGCTTGAAAATTAGGAATATTATTTTTGTTCACGGGACTTTTTTCTTGCCGCTCCAGGCTCGACGGCTAGAGGGAAAGTGTGACTTGATTGTTTCTAACCCGCCTTACGTGATGGCTGACGATTGGGCTTTCCTTTCTCCAGCGATAAGACTATTTGAACCAAGGCGAGCTTTGGTCGCCGGTAAAACAGGCCTGGAAGCAATCCGGCGCTTGGCGAAAGAGGCACCTGCTTTTCTGCGGCCGGGAGGTTATCTTCTTCTAGAAATAGGGGAGGGCCAGCTCGATTCTGTTTTAGAAGTGCTGAAAAGGTCGGGCTGGGATGAGGTTAGCTGGAAAGAAGACCTGGCTCATACGCCAAGAGTCGTGGCCGCCCGCTGGTCTGGCTGATTCATCCCTGGAGATTCTCCAGGGCGGCGCTTATTTTGGTTGTTTCAAAACGGATTTTTTCCCAGTCTTCTATCGGAAGAGAACAGAAAGCATCGACGATTTTTGGGTCAAACTGCTTCCCCCGCGCGGCTATAATTTCTTTCCGCGCTGTTTTGAAATCCCTCTCCTGGCGGTAAGGTCGGTGGGAAGTAATAGCATCCAGGGAATCAGCAAGGGCAAAGATTCTGGCTTCCAGGGGAATGCGGTCCTTTTTTAAACCATAGGGGTAACCATAACCGTCGTAGCGCTCATGATGATAAAGGATGATATGACCAATTTCTTTAACCAGCTTAATTTCTTTAATTAAACCGTATCCTAAAGTGGGATGCATTTTTATCTTCTTCCATTCCTCAATGGATAGATGGCCAGGCTTTTTAAGTATAGAATCGGGTATAGCTATTTTGCCGATATCATGGAGGAGGGCGCCCTGACGGATATAATCCAGGTAAGATGTATCTTCAATGCCCATGAGTTGAGCCAGGGCTTGGCTGTAACGCGCTACGACCCGCGAATGACCAAAAGTTTCTACATCCCTCAAATCAAGAGCGGTCATAAGGTTTTCTATGGTTGCGTTGTAGATTTCCTGAGTTTCTTCTGCCCGGCGCAAGAAAAGGTCTTTAGCCTGCCTGAGCTTATCTAACTCGATAGCCGCCAAGGATAACTCCCGCCGATAGCTTTCTTTTTGTATTTCGCTCTTGATCGCGGCTAGCAAGGCAGGCCAAGGATCAGGGCCAATTATCTGGTCTATTAAACCTTCCTGAATTGCAGGCAGGAGAGAACCTAGCGTCGGGGAGGAAGCAAGAAGAATAATAGAGAGAGCGCGTGTTTTTTTCCAACCCTTGAATATTTCCAAAGGCAAACTTTGGTCATTATCTAAATTCCAGACAATTATAGGAAAACCATTCTGGGCAATTGAAGAAAGTTTCAGACGTGAAAGTGGCTCCAAGATGTCAACCATGAGACCTTGAGAGCGAAGAAGGTTACCTAAGGATCGAGCCTGGTTGGTTTGCCGGTCGATAAGATAAATAACAGGCATGATTGGCGATGAGCTGAGGTCAAAAAGGCCAGCCTGGACTTGCTTGTTTTGAGCCATCTAATCTCTTATAATGATTTTAAGGAATAGATGCAAGAAAATAAAGAGAAATGGGGCGTGGCGGGAAAAATCCCCCCCTTTAAGGGGAGAGAGCCGAAAAAGAATTTCATCCCCTGATTCCCCCCTGGGGGTGATTGTCGAACAAATTTTATTCATGGAACATAAGCTTGATTAAGCCAATTCTCTTATTTCCCCGTTGGTGGGAATAAAAGGAAGGTTTATGAGGCTTAATTTTGGGGCGGAAAAGGTTTTGGCCAGGCCGCCTTTTAATTGAGAGGAGGCACAATCATGAAAAATGAACAATTCGCACCAGGGTTAAAGCTTCCGTTGTTAGAAGAAGTGGAAAATCGGCTTCAAGAATTATTTCGGCAAAGGAAAGAAGAAATAGAAAAAGAGCTGGAAGAAAGGATCCGGCGGGAAAGGGAAGAGGCCGAGAGAAAAATAAAAGATATTGAGCAAGAGTACGAACGGGGAAGACAGTTACTCACCGATTATCATCAGGTCTTGTATGATTTTGAGGCAGAAAGGGTTAGACTCCAGGAAGAAATAAAAGAGCGCTTCCAGCGAGTAATCCAGCATCAGACCGAGATCGAGAAGTTAGCCTCCATGACCCTGGAGGAAATTAAAGTGGTTGATGAACTTAACTCCAGACTGGAGAATTTAGAGAAGACCAGCGGAGAGAAAATCGCCTGGATTAGACAACAAATAGAGGAAAAATACGGCATTGTGACTGAAATGCCTGAATTAGCCGAGGAAGGCGAGGTGAAGCTCGACCTGGAAAAAGAACTGGAAAGGTTGAAGAAAATCAAGGAGCTTTTGGCGGGAGAGATTTCGCGGCTGGAAAGTGGAAGCCAACCTGAGGCCGAAGTCACCCAAGGTGAAAAGGCGCAGGAAACAGAGGAAATTGTAGCTGGAGGCAACACAATCGAGGTAGTCGAGGGAGAAAAGACCGAGGAGGAAGAAGGAGAAAGATTGGAGCAAGCACCTGAGACCTCTTTGGCCGAGGAGGTGTTTTCCGCAGAAGCAGAAGTGGCCGCCGAAGCCGAAACTTTCCGGGAAGTGTTTGAACGGCTGGAAAACTTCCGCCGGGTTTACTCGGAGGGCAACGGTGAAATTCCTTACTATGAGAAAGAAGGCCGGATGATCATCGACGCCGAAAACCTGGTCACCAACATGAATGAAGCGTTGGATTCAGCCCATAAGCTTTACCAGAAGCTGAGCCAGACTGATTCGCCCAAGGAACATTTCTTTATCAAACAGGAAATAATCAACCAGCAGGAAATGCTCCGCAAGCAGCTTCTCCGCGTCACCAAATTGTGTGAGAAAGAAGGGTTCATCCTCCCTCATTTTACCGAGGAAATTTTAAACGTTGGTTTGTTGAGAGATTTGTTGGAAAGGTTAAGTATCGAGAATTGGAGTGACGAAATCGATTTTCAAGCTTTTACGGAATTTGTCGAATCTTTAAAGGAGAACTTTTATCGCCGCATAACCCCGCCCGTGGTTTACCTGAAGGCCATTTTACAAGAACTTAACGGAGAATGAGAAGGGGCTTAAGCTTAGTTGATGGCCCTTGATTTACTTTCGATGGTATAAAGATAATCCGCCAATATTTTTTCTACTCCGGGCGAAGGAAAGGAAAATTCTATACCTGCTTGATAAAGGGGCGGCGTTTCAGCCGCTTTCTCCTGATAAATCACATTGCCTTTTAGCTGGCAAGCTTTTTCTTCTAAAATAATCGTTAGGTTAAGTGGCTGGCCTACTGGCAGGTCGGAAGAAAGGCAAATTTTTGCCCCGCCCTGGCTGAGGTTTATTGTTTTAGTGACTTTGATACCTGTATCTTCGAGGATAAGGAGAGGGGTAGAGATAAAATACCGGAAGTGACGCCGCTTTTCCAAGAATTTCTCAGCGTTAAAATGAGGAAGGCCTGTCCAACCTTCGAGAGGGCTTTCTTTGTGACGGTAAGCACAAACCCTGTTTTTCGCCGGCATCTCTTCTTTGCTCACCCCGTTAACGCCAACCATCCTTTTCCCCTTGGCCTCAGCTAAAGCAAAGTCTGCTTCAGCGGCTAATTTTTTCAGGTTTTCCCGCGTCAGCGAGATAGAAATTAGCTCGCGCGGCATAATCGTTACGCCGAAGCTCATGGTTAAATTTTTCCGGGGTTGGTCCTCTTGGTAAAGAAAATAATGTTCTTCCACGTTACGGCGGATCCGGTCGGTGAGAAGGCAAGCTTCTTCGATGTTTTTCACGCCGAAAAGGAAAAACAGGAATTCCTCTCCTCCGTAGCGACAGAGCAAATCCTCTTCCCGCACAGAGGATTTGAGTACATTGGCCAGCTCGCGGAGGAGACGATTGCCTGCTTCATGGCCGTGGAGGTCGTTATAATTCTTGAACCAGTCTACATCTCCCATGGCCATGGCACAATGTCCGATATCAACCCGACGTTTACTCTGATAGTGGACTTTTTGCAAGATTTTTTCGAAGAAGGGCTCAGGCCGAAGGAGACCGGTAAGGGCGTCGTACTGAATGAGGTTGAGCTTAGTCATCGCCAGCGAGATATGCTCCGAGATAGTCTTGAGCAAACGGCGGTCTTCATGATTAAATCCATTACCACCTCTTTCTTTGCCCCGTTTGTTATAAGCTTCGATAACGCCGATAACTTTTTGTTCACGCACGACTGGCACAGCCAGCAGATGACGCAATGGATGATGCAAATTTTCTTTATAACGGGACGAATATCTTTTATCCCCTTTCGGGTTGTTTATGTTCAGCTCCTCACCCCGGAGGGCAACAAAAGCAGCAAAATCGTCTTCTTGCAGCGGAACGAGGTAGCGGGCAAAATCAGGATGGACGAGGAAGGAGTCTTCAAAAACGAGCGGTTTCAGGTATTTTCCTTGGGCTTCGGTTTCATCGACAACATAGAAAGTAATACTCTGAGCTTTTATTATTTCTTTTATATCGCTAAGGCTATCCAATAGACTACTTACATCATCAGCCGCATAAATTTTTTTTAAAATCGTCTGGATTTTTTGTTTTTCCTGTTCGGCGAGGAGGTATTTTATTTCCCAGGAAAGGCGATGTTCGAGCTCTTTGACCACTTGGCGGCGGAGGAAATTCTTTATTTCTTTAATCTCCGCGGCTAATTTTTGGCGGTGATTGTCCACCCAAACTTGGGGAGAGGGTGGAGCGAAAGGTTGCTGGCCGACCCAACTCAGAGCCCTCTCCAGGCGATGGGCAAATATATTTTTTTCTTCTCCCTCTATAGGCCAAGGCTGGATTTCGACATACCTATTTTCTGGCCAGCTCTTTAAACTTCTCTGGAGTTCGCCCAAATCAGAAGATATCAGGAAAAGGGCAGAGTCAGGAGGAATAATTCCGGCAAGAGAAGAAAAATCCCCTTGCGATGCTTCAGCCAGGACAAGAGAGAAAGCTATCGACCGGGCGAGGCCCAAAGCTTGGCGCAGATGGGGGGCTTCATAAACAGGATATTCTTTTTTCAAGAATTCCCTTAGCTCTTCTCTAATCAGGGAACGACGATGAAGGATAAGAATGTTAATATTTTTCTCTTCGAGGCTCACCCGCACCAAACGTTCCTTTTCCCGCTGGGGCTAATAATTCATCGCTAATTTTATGTCCCAGTATAATCTCTATTAAAATAAACAAAATATTTAATATCGTCAACCCTTTTTTAGAAAAAAATGATCCTTTGGGAAAGCTGAAAAACTGACACGCCTCAAGAAGAAGTTCCGACCCCAAAAATAGATAAATAAAGACGAAAAATGAGTATTAATTTTATGGTGCCTGAGAGCTGGATTAAGCTACCAGGCTTAGGTCCAGGTAAGAAAAATAAAAGAGAGAAGGGGATTGATTTTTTAATGACCAAGCCAGGAGATTTTCCCTCCCCTGACCTGGCGCAGATTAAGATATTTATCCGGAAAGGAGCGTTTTGTTTCTGGCTGGGTTATATGGTATAAAATTAAGAGAAAAGTTATGATTCGGGTTCGGTTTGCTCCCAGTCCCACAGGTTATCTTCATGTCGGGGCAGCCCGGACAGCGCTTTTTAATTGGCTTTTTGCGCGGCATCATCGGGGAGTCTTTATCCTGCGGATTGAAGACACAGATTTATCTCGCTCCTCTCCGGAAATGAGCCAGGCTATTCTTGACGGGCTTTGCTGGCTGGGTCTGGATTGGGATGAAGGCCCAATTTACCAATCCCAGCGTCTTCTCCTTTATCAAGAATATGCTGAACGTCTCCTGGAACAAGGGAAGGCCTACGAGTGTTTCTGCCTTCCTGAAGAAATAGAGAAACGAAAGGAAGAAACAGAGAAGAAGGGGAGAATCTGGAAATATGACCGGCTTTGTTTTCAGCTCACCGCTGCTGAGCGGGAAAAGAGGAGGCGAGAGGGAAGGAAAAGGGCCATCCGTTTTTTGGTTCCTCCTGGCCGGACGGAATTTAGCGACCTTGTCCACGGTTTGATCTCGGTCGACCATGACCAGGTGGAGGATTTTGTCCTTCTCCGCAGTGATGGCTTGCCGACATACCATCTTTCGGTAGTCGTGGATGACCTTGACTCCCGTATTACTCATGTCATCAGGGGGGACGACCACATTTCGAACACACCCAAACAAATCATGCTTTACCAGGCTTTGGGGGCTCAACCGCCTGCTTTCGCCCATCTTCCTTTGATTCTGGGGCCTGACCGAAAGAAGCTGAGCAAACGACACGGCGTTACTTCCTTGCTCCACTTTCGCGACCAGGGCATTTTACCCCTGGCTATGTTTAATTTTTTGGCTCAGATGAGCTGGTCGCCTGGGTCAGAAGAAAGAGTTTTTAGCGTCGAGGAAATGGTGGAAAGTTTTTCTCTGAGCAAGGTAAGCAAGAATAGCCCCATTTTTGATTTAGCTAAACTGGAATGGCTCAACAGCCGGGTCATTAAAGAAATGAAAACAGAAGAGCTTCTTAACTGGGTTATACCGGAGCTGAAAAAATCAGGCCTGGGGGATGATTCACTGACCGCCTCTCGCCGGGAATGGCTTAGCCGCCTGCTGGATTTAATCAAGGTCCGCAGCCGCAACTTACTCGAAATTATCGCGGGTTTGCGGCCTTTCTTGACTGATAATTTTGAAAGAGACCCAGCGGCCGTGAATAAATATCTTCGGGACGAAAGGCTTAAGGAGCTCATCCCCAGGCTGCGAGAAGATTTTCTTCATCTTGAGGATTTTAAGGCGGCTTCGATTGAAAGAACTCTCCGCCAGAGAGCGGAAAAAGAAGGCGTGGAGGCGGCGCTTTTAATTCACGCCCTTCGCGTCCTGGTCGTGGGCAAGGCAGTCAGCCCGGGAATTTTTGAGGTGCTGGAGTTAGCGGGTAAAGAAAGAACCCTCCGGCGGATGGACCTCGCCGCTATTCACCCGGGGGTGACTCCCTTTTCTTCTTAGGTAGGTAAGCGATTTTAAGGGGAAAAAAATTAAAAAAAGAATAGAGAAAATAAAAAAGGTTAAATAATCATGGAGGGGGTGAGCTTATGAATAGCCAAAAAAATAAAACCAAGGTTATTCGAGCGCCGCGAGGGACAAAGCTCCACACGAAAGGGTGGGCGCAAGAGGCAGCCTTAAGGATGCTCATGAATAACCTTGACCCGGAAGTGGCGGAAAAGCCGGCGGAATTAATTGTTTATGGCGGGACAGGCAAAGCAGCGCGCAACTGGGAATGCTTTTGGGCCATCGTCCGGAGTTTGAAGAAGTTAGAAAATGATGAAACTCTCTTAATTCAATCGGGCAAACCAGTGGCTGTTTTTCGGACCCATCCGGAAGCGCCTCGCGTTCTTATAGCTAATGCCATGATTGTCCCCAGATGGGCCACCTGGGATGAGTTTAGGCGCCTGGAGGCCCTGGGTTTAACCATGTTTGGCCAGATGACCGCCGGAAGCTGGATTTACATCGGAACGCAGGGAATTCTGCAAGGTACCTACGAAACATTGGCCGCTGTAGCCCGCAAACACTTTGGCGGCAGTCTCAAAGGCAAACTGGTCCTTACCGCTGGCCTGGGCGGAATGGGCGGAGCTCAGCCGCTGGCGGTAACCTTAAATGAAGGAGTGGCCATCGTGGTGGAAGTTGATGCTCATCGAATTAAAAGGCGGTTGGAGACAAAGTACGTAGACCTAATGACTAACTCGCTCGATGAAGCTTTAAACTTGGCCATGGAGGCCAAGAAAAAAGGGCAAGCCCTATCGGTGGCTCTTCTGGGCAATGCGGCTGATGTTTTGCCTGAGTTTGTCCGCCGCGGCATTACGCCTGATGTTTTGACCGACCAAACTTCAGCCCATGATGAACTAAACGGTTATGTTCCCCATGGGCTACCTTATGAAGCTGCCCTCCGGATGCGACAGGAGAATCCCGCGGAATACATTAAGCGGGCTTATGAATCAATGGCCGTTCATGTTCAGGCTATGCTCGAACTCAAGAAAAGAGGGGCCGTAACTTTTGATTACGGCAATAATCTGCGCGGCCAGGCGCAGAAAGCTGGCGTGGCTAATGCTTTCGACATTCCGGGGTTTGTCCAGGAATATATTCGTCCTCTATTTTGCGTGGGCAAAGGACCTTTCCGCTGGGTAGCCCTTTCAGGAAAGCCTCAAGATATCTATGTCACGGATGAGGCGGTGCTGAGGGAGTTCCCCGAGGATGAAGCTCTTGGCCGCTGGATTCGCCAGGCGAGAGAGAAAGTTCATTTTCAAGGACTTCCCGCCCGCATCTGTTGGCTGGGATATGGCGAGAGAGCCAGGTTTGGGCTGTTGATTAATAGCCTGGTCCGGAAGAAAAAAATTTCTGCCCCGATAGTCATTGGCCGTGACCACCTGGATACAGGCTCAGTGGCTTCTCCTAACCGGGAGACAGAAGGAATGAAAGATGGTTCAGATGCCATTGCTGACTGGCCAATTCTCAACGCTTTGCTCAACACCGCCTGCGGTGCCTCCTGGGTTTCGGTACATCATGGCGGCGGAGTAGGAATAGGCCTTTCGATCCATGCGGGCATGGTCATTGTGGCTGACGGAGAGCGCTCTTCGGCGGCACGGTTGGAAAGAGTGCTTACCGTTGACCCCGGGATCGGCATTGCTCGTCATGCCGATGCTGGTTATGAAGAAGCCATTCAGTTTGCGCGGCGGAACAAGATTAAGCTGCCGATGGGGAAAAAATAATCTTCGGGCTTACAGCTAACCTTATATCCAAAATTCATCGAAGCAAATTTATTAAATAGTCTTAAGTAAGGCTAAGTGGCGATATAATTTGTTGTGTTTTTCTCCGATTAGGACAAGTTTTTTTGAGATGGTCGCACCTGTGCCTTATAACATTGCGCTTTTCTTTTAATAGTTTATGCCTTTATTTTTATCTTTCTAAATTCCGCAGGGATAAGGTTGAATAACATTTTATTTTTAAAATTAAAGGCCAATACCCAAGAGCAACCGTATCTGGAACTCGGGTTTCCCTTCTTTTATTTTTCCTATTTTAAGAGCCGAACCAAGAGCCACCCATAAATCTTCTCTTCCATGGGAGATTACAGGGCCCAAATAATGCCCGTTTTCACTTCCCTTAGCTTCCAGGCCCACTCGAAGCAATGCGCTGATTTCATAGCTGATGCCCATAGCATATGCTGGTAAAAATTCCCATTCCTCATCGTGTTCAAGCTCCAAAATCGGGTTTAAAGCGATATTAATTTTGCCTATATCTTTAGCTAAGATTAACTTTGATTCAATTCCATGCTTGGAAAAATCAGGAGCCCCTTTATACTCAAAATATATCAGGGGGTCGAAAAAGTATTTTCCTTTATTTCCTATTTTATATCTTCCTCGAAGTTTAAAGCCTTTATATTTAATTCCTTCACCAGGATTCTGCGCCAATATTTGGTAAATGGAAAAGTCAGCCTTGTCTCCTTTACCTATTTCCAACTCAATTTGATGTTCATAACCCATGTTTCCTTTTATTTTCCCTAAATCTGGAGTAAACAAGGTATGATAAAATTCTATTTCCGCCTGCGCCCTTCCTACTGTCTTATATTCATATGTCCAAACATAGAAACGCTGGTCAGCTAAAGCTGTATTTAGCCCTAAATAAACAAAAAATAACATAAAAAATGACTTTACTTTCATTTCTTCCTCCTTTTAATTATTCCGAACCATAAGTCAGAAATCATTTGTCATCCTGCCTTTATTATATTTTCCCACCATAGCCACTTATAAATTCTCCTCCATCAACGCCAATTATATTTCCTGTAATCCAGTTCATATCTTCATGGCTCAAATAAAGGATGGCTTTGGCGATGTCTTCTGGAGTGGTTAACCTGCCGGAGGGATTTCTTTTAGAAGAAAATTCCATCAATTTTTCATATCCCGGGATTTTTCTTAAAGCAGGCGTGTCAGTTACTCCTGCTCTTATTCCATTTACGGTGATTCCATAGGAGGCAAGTTCGAAAGCAAGTTGTCTTATGTGAGCTTCGAGCGCCGCCTTAGCCGCCGAAACTGGCCCATAATGGGGCCAAACGCGAGTCGAGCCTTCGCTAGTCATGGCCAAAATTCTCGACCCATTTCCTATTAGTTTTTTATGAAACAAATCCTGAACCAAATAAACTAAGCTGTGCGCCATGACGTTAAGCGTCATTTCCATTTGCTTTGGGGATACTGCTTCTTCCGGGTTTTCCGAAATGAATGGCTTCAAGGCGCCGAAGGCCAGGGAATGAAGGACTATTTTGATTATGGATGGCTCCAGAGAAAATCTCTTTTCAATCGTCTCTATAACTTCTCTTCTTTTTTTAGAATCAGTAATATTAACGTTGAAGAATTCGACTTCCACACCATATGTTTTTATTTGATTTATGACTCGTTCTACATTGGCCATGGTTGATGGCCGGTCTAAATGAACTCCGAGTATGTTATAGCCATTTTTGGCCAGCTCGACGGCTGTCGCCGCGCCAAAACCACTCGAAGCACCAAGAATTAGAGCAAACTTTTTCCTTTCCATCGTTCCTCCTTATGGCACGCTGTTAGATTTTTTATTATCCAGGCTTAAAGTGCCGGGGCCATAATAAAGGAGTAAAAGTATCCCCCCGATGGTCGTGAGGTTTTTCGTAAACATAATGACCTGCAATTGTTGGGAAAAATCAGTATGAAATATTATGGTTGCGGGTAATAGAAAGATTAAAAGAGCAATGCTCCCCCATTTTGTTTTATAGCCTAGAAGAAGGGAAAGGCTGCCAGCCAATTCTAAAAAAATTGCCGCCACAAGAAAAAAAGAGGTGAACATCTTCATGCCATATGCGATCATGTACTGTTTAGTGCCGGCAAAGTTGAATATTTTCGATACGCCTGACATAATAAAAACAGATGAGATCATTAGGCGGGCCATTAAAGGAATAAATTTTTTCATGTTATTCTCTCCTTGTTGCAAATTCAGTCGGGAAGAGTGATATGCCTCAAAGGTTCAAAAGAACGTCGGTTAAGAAAAATTAATCCTCTATATCTCATTAATTTAATATAATTGACTAATTAACTAATCCTTTAATTTTTTAACAAGAAGTAAATATCAATAAGGAGCTAAAAATTAATCTGGCTTAGACCTCCATGTTTTATATGATACAATAATAATATCAATTGTCAAGATGACGGATGACTATTTGCCCATCAGGAAACAGGTCATAGAGACACGAACAATCTGTTTAAATAAGCCGCGAGGTATCTCTTTGGCTTTTCGGCTGGGATTAACGGCGTTAATTATAATTATCTTTGACGAAGAAGAAAGATGCCCGGAGGAAGATTTTCAGCCGGTGAGCTGGAGACAGGATGATTATTCAAGCTGAGAATATAGTTTACCTCTTTCGATTAATTGGCTATGATTATTTTGAATAATAAAAGCAGCATAGCAAAATTGAAGAGGGGAGACCTTTGATTTAAAATAAATGGAAGATTTGCCTGTTTGGTAGGATAAAAAATGTTAAGCTGGATAAAGAGTCGGTTGCCTCATTTTCTTTTTTCTTTTGCCTTAGCGGCGCTCAGCTCCCTAATGATTTGGTGGGTGATTTTCATTCACCGGTCAATTGAAGAACAGCATCAAGCAAAAGTTAACCTTTTACTCCTCCGCACAAGGTTGATGGCTGAACAACTTGGTCGCGCGGCAACAAAACCACGATTAGGCCCCCTCCAAGCTGACGAGGGCATCATAATTGCCCTGGCGGCTACCGAGCAAAAGGAAGAAGAGAAAAATCAGCTAGGGCCGTTGACCACATCTTCCTTGCCTCAAAATTTAATCTTCCCTCTTCTACCTAACTGGAAAGACCTGGTGATCCATCCCGCCCCTCGATTAATAAAAGATCTGGAAAGAAAACACGCGAGTCTTCGCTTGATGCTTGTTGGTGAAGCCAGCGTTATCGTCCTGGTGGTATTAATCTGTCTCTTCTTCCTTTACCAATATGTCCAACTAGAGAAAAGAACAGCCCGAGAAATCAACACTTTCTGGGAAAAGGCAGCGCACGAGATTAAAACACCTCTTTCCGGGATAAAACTTCTTCTCCAAGCTATCAATAAAGAAATAAAAGAAGAAAAATTAACGCCGCTCTTAACTCTGGCACAAGATAGGATTAGCCAATTGGAAATTTCCACCGAAAATATTCTGCGCCATTCTTACCAGCAAGTGAAAAAGATAAAGTTAAATTATCAGAAAATTAACCTGAGCGATTTTATAAAGAAGTATTTTCACTCCTCTCTCCTTCCTCCGGGGACGCAAATAGAATTAGACTTCTCCCTGGCTGCGGAAGCGAAAGTAACTGTTGACCCCGGGGCATTAAGAGTTATCTTTGATAATATTGTCGACAATGCGGTTAAATTTTCTCCAACTCCACTTAAATTAAGAGTCTGGCTGGCCGAAGACAGGCGACACGTGGTGGTCAACCTTCAAGATTTTGGCCCTGGAATTAGTAAAAAAGAAAAGAAAAAGATTTTCCGCGAAAAAAAGGAGTCTTATTTTCAAGAGGAAAAATCAACCGGGCAAATAAGAGGAGCGGGAGTCGGACTGTTCATTGCCCATAATTTAGCTAAAAAAATGAAGGGAAAGCTGGACGCTTTTAGTCAGGGAAAAGGCCAGGGAACGATTTTTAGCCTCTTTCTGCGCAAATAACCATGAAATATCGCCTGGCCTTAATCGAAGACGACCGACTGTTACAAGAGGCCATCAGGCTAGCTTTGGAACAAGCTAGCTATTCAGTTGACATTTATTCTGAGCCAAACGAGTTCCTGAATCGCTACCAGCAAGGCGATGTCTATGATTTAATTATTCTGGACCTTCTTCTGCCTCAGCACTCTGGCACGGAAATTCTTTCCTATTTGAGAATGACGGAAGATACAACGCCTGTTCTGGTCATCTCGGTTAAACAAGATGTCTTGACCAAAGTCAAGCATCTCCACCTGGGAGCAGATGACTTTCTTTCCAAACCTTTTAATTTAGACGAGCTTTTAGCCCGGGTCAAAGCCCTACTGCGCAGAAGTCTGGGAAAACGACGTCTCCCTTCGTCTCTAAAAATAAAAATAAATGGTTTCGAGGTTGATTTGGAAGCGCGCACTTGTCAGAGTAATCTGGGGCCAACAATGCTTTCAGAAAAGGAGATAAAACTTCTCGAATTCTTTGTCCAATTTCCCAACCAAACTCATTCCCGAGCGGACATCTTGGAAGAAATATGGGGGATGGACATAGCACCCAGTCCCCGAACCGTCGATAATTTTATCCTTAAATTTCGCAAATTATTTGAAGATGACCCCAAAAACCCCAAAATATTCCTCTTGGTAAGAGGAATAGGCTATCGTTTTCAGCCTCCGGATTAGGGATGGCGGAAGAATCCTTTTTTATCCTTAGCCCATTTTTCCCTGGAGCGCCGCCAATTCATTGGATTTATAACAATCGCAGATAAACTCACGAAGCCCGCTCGCCACCGGGCAATCAAGCCTCTCCGGCTTAAAGTGGCTGAGGGTTTATGTCATAAAATTGTCATGATAAATTGATACCATATCCTATAATTCCTATATTTTTACTCTAATTAATTTATTCGCCACCAAACTTTAAGGAGTGATTTCCCAATGAGGACTAACTTGGCTTTTAAAAAGTTATTGTCCCGGGCAAATAAGTTAGGTCTTACATTATCCCTCTTTTTGCCTTTTCTCTTCACTTTTAGTTTTTCCTTGATGGGCGAGGCCTCTTCTATTTCCGAGGAAGTCTCAAAGAGCAAGGAAGCGAAAGCCTCCCTTACCGGTTTATATCAAAAAGAAGAAAATAGCCAGGAATCAACCCGTTCCACCGAACAAAAGAAAAAGCAGCCGGAGTCAAAAGAAGAAAGAAGCGCTCTCGAAGTGACAACCGTTCTCCATACTGAAATTGTGGTTACGGCCACTCGTTCTGAGCGCCCGCTATTTGAGGCGCCGAAACCGGTTAGTATACTTAGCCAGAAAGAAATAGAGACTTCTCTTCCTAATAATGTCTCTGACCTTTTACCTGAATTGCCTGGAACTGATGTTGCTGGAGTTGGCGCTAACCAGACAAGACCAATCATCCGTGGTCTGCGTGGCCAGCGTATTTTGCTCCTGGGAGATGGCATCCGCCTTTCCAATGCCCGACGAACCCAAACCTTCGGTGAAATTCCTGCTTTATTGGACATCTCGAACGTCGAAAGAGTGGAAATAGTTCGGGGGCCAGCTTCGGTGCTCTATGGCTCAGAAGCAATCGGCGGAGTGGTGAACATCCTCACCAGGCGTCCAGATTATGGCCAGCCTGGTTTTAGGATTAATGGTCTACTTACTTACCTATATAATTCAGCTGACAAGCAGCAGAGAGTCAGCGCTTCTCTTGAAGGCAGTCAGGGTCGATGGGGATTTATGGTCAGCGGAAATTACCGGCATGCTGGGGATTATTTTGCTCCTGCCGGAAGGTTTGGGAAAATTACCCTTAACCAAGATACTCCCGTCCAGGATACAGGGGTGGAAGATAGAAACATTAATTTTTTCCTCGGATACCGCCTTAGCAGCGGAAGTGATTTATCCCTGAGAATTGAAACTTATGACGCTGATAACGCTGGGTTTGGATATGTGGACCCTCAATTCTACTCACCCCTCCAGCCAACCATCCGTCTCCTATATCCCCGGCAGAATTTTCGTCTATTTTCCTTAACTTATGAAAACAGGTCCTGGCGTTCTCTATTTGGTGACCGCCTCACCTTTTCTGCTTATCATCTAATAAACAAAAGACAATTCGACTCAGCAATTGCTATACCTCTCTTCCCAGGCGCTAAAATAAATATTTCTTCTCGTAATTTTACTGAGGTCAAGACTTTTGGTTCGCGATTAGAAATGGCTAAGGTTCTTTTTCGTAAACATGTCATCACTTATGGATGCGACTTTTATCAGGACAACTCAGATAATACTGATATTAGCTCCACCGAATATTCTTTTTTTGGGCAAAAGACGATTCAAACTGACAGCACGCCTAAAGTCCCCAAGGCTCTGTATCGCAGCGCCGGTCTTTTTCTCCAGGATGAATTTATCCTTACCCAGAGAGTTAGCCTCGTTCCAGGAATTAGATATCAATATGTCGAGGCAGAAACAGCCATTACTCCTGGTTATAACTTGCCGCTTACCAAGAGTGTCGATAATACCCTTGTCGGCGCTCTTAATATTTTATATTCTTTTAATCAACACCTGGTGGGGGTGATGGCTGTCGGCCGTGGTTTCCGTGCGGCTAACTTGCCCGAGCGGTTTTACCATGGAATTACCCCTGATGGTGGAGGCTACCAAGTGCGCAATCATGACCTTAAACCTGAGACTAGCTTCAACCTTGACCTGGGCTTCCGGTTTCGGTGGAAAGGATTCTACTGGGAATCTACTTATTTTTATAACCTTATCCGGGATGGAATTCAGATTCAACCCCTGAACACTCTCATCTTCGGTCTGCCGGCTTATAAAAATGTCAATATGGAGAAAATAAGGTTTCAAGGAGTTGAATCTTTAGTTCAATGGCAGCTGCCATTTAATTGTTCTTTTTCGCTCAATTTTTCTTATCTTCAATCGAAAAACTTGACTAACCCGGAACTGATGTATGCCGACACTTATGGCTCCCGCCTAAATTTTAAATTTCGCTATATTCACCCCCGAAATTACTTTTCGCTTGAATATCATTGGCGGTACAACGGTCCGCAGAAAGAGGTGAACTTCGGGAATAACCCCGTCGGCGATGTCTTGCCCCGTTTTGCCGTCCATTCGCTGCGGGTGAAAATTAATTTATTCCAGGGGAAAATCTACTCTCAAAGACTAACTATGGTCGTCGGGAATTTTACCAACGCTCTTTATGCGGAATTCTCAAATGCCACTTTTTTCCGTCCCGCGGCCAGAAGACATATTATCCTTAGCTGGGGGTGGATCTTCTAAAAAAAACTAACCCTTCCCGCTGACGGCCATCGCTCTTCGGCGGCACGGTTGGAAAGAGTGCTTACCGTTGACCCCGGGATTCGGCATTGCTCGTCATGCCGATGCTGGTTATGAAGAAGCCATTCAGTTTGCGCGGCGGAACAAGATTAAGCTGGCGATGGGGAAAAAATAGGACCGGGCCTTCCGGCTAAACTAAAATTCACCAAAGTAAAATATTAATACTTAGCTACTCGGGGCGAAAGGGGGCGAAGTCTTTAAATATTTTTTTTCTTTTTTTAATTTGAAGTTGGTTATTCGGAACAGGATTTAATTTTTCCGATTTTCGGTTCCGTCATCGGTTCCATAAGCGGCA
>FWPV01001411.1_pt1 | contig 66689 bp, 58 predicted proteins | sample 2228371 | NCBI WGS metagenome assembly FWPV01 (sample SAMEA103939776, study PRJEB20133) | metagenome
ATATCTACAAATTAACAAAAGGGAAATAAGCACTTGAACCCTTGAATCCTGGAATCCTTGAATCCTTTTTAGCAACTAAATTGGAGAAGAACCTGAATAATATGGGTTAGATAATTACATTATTGGGGTTAGCTGTGTCCTCGTGTTATTATTTCCAGAGCTTTTTTGTGGAGTTTTTCATTGCCTGAAGCGAGTATAGATGTAGATTTTTGAAGACCGATTTCTTTTGTATCAATATCATTGCCCCATATATCTGTAATTATTCCATTAGCTTCTTTCACAATTAGCCATCCAGCTGCGAAATCAAAACTTCTAGAAGGAGCGGGAGTTACAAATACACTTATCGCTCCATTTGCAAGATACGCAAGATCAAGTGCTGTTGAGCCGAGACATCGAGTTTTTCTAAAGACTGACAGAAGGGGAATTATGCGGGGTATATCGTTTTTTGGGGTCTGGGCCTCGTAGGCAATGAGATAGAATTCGTCGTTACTCTGGGCAATTATTTTTTTACCATTAAAAAAAGCGCCCTTACCTTTTTCTGCCCAAAATTCATCCCCATTTATCAGATTTATAATATAAGCAAGTTCAATATTACCTATTGTATTACCATCAACAATTGCTATAGATGTACAATAAAAAGGAATTCCTGCAACAGCATTTCTGCTTCCATCAATAGGATCTATTAATACCTTAATACCGCCACCCTTAAAATCCTTAATCCCCATTTCTTCTGATATGACAGTTACGGCTTCACCTGACTTCTCAAATGCTGAAACAACGATATCTTCTGCTATCTTATCTATCCTGTATGTTTTGTCACCCGAAGCACCTCTACCGAGTAAGGTTTTTTCTATGCTTTTAACATCTGGTAGCTTTTTTAGAAGACTTTTGCCTATTCTTTTTAAAATTTCAATATTCATGATTACAATATTTTAATATATAATTTTATTTAATTTTCAGCTAAAATTATTAAAATGTTAGTTGTCTATGATCCGAAATTTTCCAAAACTTTTTTAGAGTAAAAATATGAAGTGTCCTGAGTGTGGTGAAGATTTAAACAAAGGTCATGTATGTAAGAGGAACCACAATAAGATTAAAGGCTCGTCACAGGAATTTGAGGTAGAATATAAGGAGTTCAAGCTTTCTGAATTTTTGGAAATCCGCAGAAGAAAGCAAGGTAAACCTTCCCTAAAAGATTTTGACAAAATAAAAAAGGATTTTCAAAAGAGACCCCTTAATATAAGAAGATCCTCATTAAAAGCTGATAAATTCGAAGGTGGAATAAAAGGGAAAAAGCTTTTAATCCTTTTTTTGATATCTATAATAGGGCTTGCATTAGTTACAGCTTTAATTTTTTTTACTCGAGGTTTGTTTTAGTATCGAAATCGAAAAAATCTTGAAGAATCAAAAGGCTGTTGGATTTTAGAGTTATTTGAGTTTTCAAAGCCTTATGATGTAATATTTCTATAATTAAGCAGTCAATGCTATTTGACATTTCTAAATTTTGAGGTACCTTATGAAAGAAAAAATAGAGCAAGAGATAAAAAATAAGGCTTTTAACGGAAGATTGCCATGTCCAGTTGCGAGAAAAATCGCAGAAGAGCTAAGTGTTTCTTATAAAGATGTTGGTAAAGTGGCAGATGAACTCAAGATAAAGATTACTGATTGCGAACTTGGTTGTTTCTGATGGGAGTAATATTATTTGAACTCGCCCTCACGTGTTATTTTGCGGCGACGATTGTAAGCATTACAGAACTATTTAAAAGTTCAAAAATCACCGCCAAAGTTACCATAATCTTCGCAGGCATAGGCTTTATAATTCATACCTTGAGCATTGGTTATCGTTATTTTGTTGCCGGACATATTCCGATAACAAATCCTCACGAAGCAACATCTTTTTTTTCGTGGTGTATAGTGCTTATATTCTTTATTTTAGAATTTCGATATAAAAATAAAATCAGTCTCTTGTCTTCTTTCATTATGCCACTCGTTTTTGTTTTGATGCTTTCTTCATCGATGCTTCCGCGAGAGATAAAACCCCTAAGTCCTGTTCTTCAGAGTTATTGGTTGGGAATACATACAATATTTGCCTTCCTTGGAGATGCAGCGTTTGCGATGTCGTTTGGCATAGGTTTAATGTATCTTGTACAGGAACATTATGTTAAATCGAAACGCTTAGGTGGATTATTTGAAAGATTGCCCAGTCTTCAGACACTTGATGAAATAAATTATAGACTTATAACTTTTGGGTTCCCTTTGCTGACACTTGCTATAATTAGCGGTGCCGTGTGGGCAGAAAGCGCATGGGGAAGTTACTGGAACTGGGATCCAAGGGAAGTTTGGTCACTCATAACATGGTTTATATATGCAATTGTGCTCCATGCAAGACTTGTTGCAGGTTGGAGAGGTAAAAGGGCGGCTATTTTGTCTATTATAGGTTTTTTGACCATTTTAATCGCATTTGCTGGTATAAAGTTATTACAAAAAGGGTTTCACGTTTTTCCATGAAAGTTTTTGTTATAGGACTCAATCATAAGACTGCAGATGTAAATGTGAGAGAAAGGTTTGCATTTAATGGCCCAAAGCTTATAGAGGGACTCATGGCATTTAAAGAGTTGCCAGAAGTAGAAGAAGCTGTAATTTTATCAACATGCAATAGGGTTGAATTATATGCAAATGTTCGAGATGTTGATAGAGCGACCGAATCTATAAAGGACTTTCTTTCATCGTTCCACAACATAGACAAAGGAGCATTGGATAAGGCTCTTTATATTTATGATGATATTAACGCTGTTAGGCATGTTTTCAGGGTGGCCTCGAGTCTTGATTCAATGGTTATAGGTGAGCCTCAAATTCTCGGTCAGTTAAAAGATGCTTTTGAACTTGCACTCGAAAAAAAGACAACAGGTATACTTCTTAATAAGTTATTAAAAAAAGCTATTTCTGTCGCAAAAAGGATTCGTACAGAGACAAGAATAGCTGAAAACGCAGTTTCTATAAGCTTTGCAGCGGTTGAGCTTGCCAAAAAAATATTCGCTGACCTCTCAAAAAAAACATTTATGTTATTAGGTGCTGGAGAGATGGCTGAGCTTGCAGCAAAACATTTGATAAACAGCGGTGTCAGAGATGTTATTGTTTCAAATAGAACATATGAGCGCGCTTGTGAACTTGCAGAGGAATTTGGAGGAAAAGTTGTAAGGTTTGAAGATTTTATTGATGAGATGATAAGAACTGATATACTAATATGCTCAACCGGTGCACCGACTTATGTATTGACCAAAAATCAGATGCAGAAGGTAATGAAAGAAAGAAAACAAAGGCAGGTTTTTATTATAGATATTTCTGTGCCAAGAAACATTGATCCTGAAATTAATGATCTTGATAATGTATATCTTTATAACATAGATGATTTACAGGGCGTTGTTGACGCAAATATGTTCGAAAGACAAAAAGAGGCTGAAAAGGCAGAAAAGATAATAGAAGAAGAGATTTCTACTTTTGTGAAATGGCAGACATCTCTTGATTCTGTTCCAACAATAAAGGCACTAAGAGAAAAGGCTGAAGAAATTAAGAAAGAGGAGGTTAATAAACTTCTCAACAAACTTCCTAATATCGGAGAGAAAGAAAAAGAGGCCATTGAATATATGGCCACAGCCATTGTAAATAAACTTATACATCCCCCCACCGCAGCACTTAAAGATAGTGGAGAAGACAAAGATGCATTAGTTGCATTGGTGAGAAAACTATTTGGTATTAATAATGAAAAAAGCGAAGAGAAATAAAATATTAATTGGTACACGAGGAAGTAAACTCGCTGTCTGGCAGGCGGAGTGGGTGAAAAACGAGCTACTTAAACTATATAAGGGGTTAGAGGTGGAACTTGTGAAAATAAAGACGACAGGAGACAAGATTCTTGATGTTCCTCTCGCGAAAGTTGGGGGGAAAGGTCTATTCGTTAAGGAAATTGAGGAATCGCTCCTGAGAAGAGAGATAGATTTAGCTGTTCATAGCATGAAGGATGTCCCAACCGATCTTCCAGAAGGCCTTCATCTTGCGGTGGTATGCGAAAGAGAAGAGCCACGAGATGCTTTCATCTCAAAAATATCTGATTCAGGATTTCAGATCCCGAACTTTAAAAGTCTACCTTTTAATTCAAAAATAGGAACGAGTAGTCTTAGACGCTCATGCCAATTATTGAATTTACGACCTGATTTGAGAATTGAACATTTAAGGGGTAATCTTGATACAAGATTGAGAAAATTGGATGAAGGGCAATATGATGGAATAATACTGGCTGCAGCAGGGATGAGAAGACTCGGACTCGAAAAAAGGATAACAGAGTTATTGCCCTTTGATATTAGTCTGCCTGCTATCGGACAGGGGGCTATTGGAGTAGAATGCAGGATTGATGACGAATTTATCAATGAGTTACTTTTACCCCTTAATCATGCCGAAACATATATATGTGTGAAGGCAGAAAGGTCTTTTTTGAAAAAATTGGGCGGTGGTTGTCAAGTTCCTATTGCTGCATATGCGACTGTAATGAAAAGATCAGATAATAAGGAACCAGAAGGGACAAATCTGTTAACATATGCTTCACAAAAGATTTCTCATCATCAGAACGTTTCGCAAGGCTTACTGCTTATTCTGGAAGGACTTGTCGGTACTGTAAATGGAGATAGGATTATAAGAGGTCGAAATGAAGGGAATCCCGAAGAGGCTGAAATGATTGGAATTAGACTTGCAGAAGATATACTCTCAAGAGGTGCAAAAGAGATTCTTGAGAATGTTTATGGTTAAGCTATCAGCTTAACCCTTCTTTTCTTTCAAGTTCCTCCAGTTGTTCTCTTTTTTCCTGACAATCAATGCAATATATGGCAAAAGGAAGAACTTTCAACCTTTCTGCACTGATCTCTTCCCCACAGTCTTCGCATATACCATATGTACCTTCCTTAAGTTTCCTCAGTGCTTCATCTATTTTTTGAAGATTTTCTCTATGGGTATTTAGCTGTTTTAAACTAATATCTTCGGAGAGGTCAATTACTGACCAATCTCCGTTATCAAGCGCGGTATCTACAAGTTGTTTTGTTTCACCTTTTATGTATTTAGAAATTTCTTCCTTTGCTTCCTTAACAATTTCCTCCCTCTTTTTTATTAATTCTTTTCTTAAGGCTTCTTTCCTTTCTTCTTCTATTTTTTTAGGCGATAATCTTCTCGCTGGTTTCTCTTTATGAATGGCTTTCTTTTTTGCAGAAGTTTTTTTATGGGTAGAACTTTTAACAGACACCTTCTTTTTTCCAGCAGGTTTTGTTTTTGTCTTTATAGCGGCCTTTTTTGCCTTCTCTTTAGTAGTCTTTTTTTGTGACATTTTTATCCTCTTTAATGACTTTTAATTCGCTTTTTATAACCAAATACTGTACCTGAAATTTCAGGAATAAATTTCTGAATCGTTCCCTTAAAACTCCATTATCTCTTTTTCTTTAAATGCTAAAACTTCATCGACTTTTCGAATATATAAATCCGTTATCTTCTGTATTTCGTCCTGAGACCTTTTGACATCGTCCTCGCTCAGATGCTTTTCTTTTTCTGCCTTTTTAAGTTCATCAATTATATCCCTTCTTATATTTCTGATAGATACCTTTGCGTCTTCAGCCTTTTTTTTGACTGCTTTTACAAGTTGTTTCCTTCTTTCTTCCGTTAGTGGAGGAATATTTATCCTTATAGTTTTGCCATCATTTGTAGGTGTCAATCCAAGGTCTGATTTCAGAATGGCTTTTTCAATTTCAGGAATTATTTTCGGATCCCACGGCTGTATTGCAATCTGCCTGCTTTCTGGGATACTTAAACTTGCTAATTGTTGAAGTGGCGTCGGGGTATTGTAATAATTCACCATTATTCCGTCAATAAGAGCTAAAGATGCTCGACCTGTCCTTACAGAGGCAAGGTCCTTTTTTAAGGCTTCCACAGCTTTAGTCATTCGATCATTGATCTTTCTTTTTAATTCCTGCTCCATTGTCCCCTCTTATAAGGGTTCCAATTTTTTTCCCTTTTATGATTTTTCTAATATTACCCTTTCCCCTCAGATTAAATACTATAATCGGAAGATTATTGTCCATGCATAATGAAATAGCTGTAGAATCCATTACAGCAAGCCCTTTTTTCAATACATCGATATATGTGAGATTGTCGTATTTTTTTGCATGAGGGTCCTTTATAGGATCTGTTGAATAAACTCCATCGACTTTAGTTCCCTTTAAGATGAGGTCAGCATTTATTTCCATAGCCCTTAAGGCTGCTGCAGTATCAGTTGTGAAATATGGATTACCTGTGCCGGCAGCGAATATCACTGTTCTTCCTTTTTCGAGATGTCTTATTGCCTTCCTTCTGATATATGGCTCGGCGACTTCTTTCATTTCAATTGCCGACTGAACTCGTGTGGGAATACCGTGTTTTTCGAGATAATTCTGAAGAGCAAGGGCATTAATCACAGTTGCAAGCATTCCCATATAATCTGCAGATGCCCGTTCAATACCTTTTACACTTGCCTCTACCCCACGGAAGATATTCCCTCCCCCTATTACTATTGCAATTTGAACTCCTGTTGAAACCGCATCCTTTATTTCTGTTGCAATGAAATCAACAGTAGTAGGATCGACCCCGTAGCCTTGGTCTCCCATCATAGCTTCACCGCTAATCTTAAGGAGTACTCTATTATATTTCAAGCTAATTTATCCTGTATAAGTTTCTCCAAGCTGAAATCTTGCAAATCTCCTGATTATTATATTTTCTCCTAATTTTGCTATTTTTTCAGTTACAACTTCTCTGATACTTTTCTTTTGTTCGGGGTCTTTTATAAAAATTTGTTCCATTAAACATGTATCCGCAAAAAACTTTTCGAGCTTCCCCTCTATGATTTTTTCAATCACATGAGGAGGTTTGTTTACCACTTGAGCTCTATAAATCTCTTTTTCCCGGTCTATTACTTCTTGTGGAACATCTTCCCTTGAAAGGTATTGTGGATTCGCCGCTGCAATATGCATTGCTATATCTTTTGCAAGTTCTCTAAATTCATCTGTCCTTGCGACGAAATCAGTTTCGCAGTTAATCTCGATCAGTGTTCCGATTTTACCCATGTGTATATAAGCCTCTATCAGACCCTCTGAGGCCTTTCTCCCTGCCCTTTTTAAGGCGCTTGCAAGACCTTTTTGTCTTAGTATATCTAAGGCCTTCTCAAAATCTCCGTTACTCTCTATCAAGGCTCTTTTACAATCCATCATCCCTGCGCCTGTTTTTTCTCTTAAGTCTTTTATCATGTCTGTCGTTATATTTGTCATTCTGATACCTCTGCCTCTTCCTGCTGTATTTTTTCTTGAACTTTTATTTTTTCTTCCTTTTCTGCTAGAGTCTTTGATAATACTTCCTTGCCCTCTATTATTGCATCTGCTATCTTGGATGTTATCAGCTTTATAGCTCTTATTGCGTCATCATTTCCAGGTATGACGTAATCAACCTCATCTGGATCACAGTTTGTATCAACTATTGCTACTATTGGAATAGAAAGCTTTCTCGCTTCAGCTACAGCTATCCTTTCTTTTTTTGGATCCACTACGAAAAGCGCACCCGGAAGAGAGGGCATTTCCTTAATACCTGCAAGATTTTTCTCGAGTTTCATCCTTTCTTTTTCAATCGCAGCAGCCTCTTTTTTTGTAAGAAGTTCAAGTGTCCCATCTGCCTTCATTTCCTCAATCTTTTTTAGCTTTTCTATACTTTTCTTGATAGTAGAAAAATTGGTCAGCATTCCACCCAACCACCGCTGATTGACATAATATGCACCTGCCCTTATAGCTTCCTCTTGTATAGCATCTTGAGATTGCTTTTTAGTCCCTACAAAAAGTATTGGTGCGCCGGTCATGGCAACACTTTTTATGAAATTATAGGCATCTTCAAGTCCTTTAACGGTTTTTTGTAAATCAATTATATAGATACCATTTCTCTCTCCAAAGATGTATTTTTTCATCTTCGGATGCCATCTCTTTACTTGGTGACCAAAGTGTACACCTGCCTCCAGTAGTTCTTTCATAGCAGCTACCATAATTTTAGATTTCCTCCTGTTTGCCTACCCTCTGTTTTATCCAGCTAACGCCTGAACGGCGCACAGAGGAGCAAGAATATATTTCCGAAAGAAAATAGTCTTTCAGAGAAAAAAAGGTTAACATAAAAATAGCTTTTTTTGCAAGGGTTAAGGGTGTTAAAATATTGTTATTTAAACTTAAAAAGGAGCCCTTATGATACCACGGTATACACGCCCTGAGATGGGCTTAATTTGGGATATTAAGACTAAATACAAAAAATGGCTTGATGTTGAGATTGCTGTATGTGAGGCTTGGGCAGATCTCGGTGAGATTCCAGCCGATACACTGAAGGTAATAAAGAAGAAAGCAGGATTTGACATCAAAGAGATCGAAGAAATAGAAAAGGTCGTTAAACACGATGTGATAGCATTTCTTACATCGGTAGCCCGTCATATAGGTCCTGAATCGAGATTTATACATAAAGGATTAACATCATCAGATATACTTGATACTGCTTTAGCTTTACAAATGAGAGAGGCAGCAGACCTTATCATTCAAGACATAAAAGAGCTTATCGAAACAATAAAAGAGAAAGCTTATAAATACAAAGAAACGGTGATGATGGGCAGAAGTCACGGTGTTCATGCAGAGCCAATAACATTTGGTCTAAAGTTCGCTCTATGGTATGAAGATATGAGAAGAAATCTTTCGAGGATGAGGCGTGCAAAGGAAGTTATAAGTATTGGGAAGCTTTCAGGAGCTGTTGGCACATTCTCTAACATCCTGCCCGAGGTTGAGGAAAAAGTTTGTAAAAAGCTTGGACTAAAACCAGAACCCGTCGCAACTCAAATAGTTCAAAGAGACAGGCATGCCGAGTATCTTATAGCCCTAGCCCTCATAGCAGCCTCCATTGAAAAAATAGCCGTTGAAATAAGACATCTTCAAAGGACAGAGGTACTCGAGGCAGAAGAGCCGTTTGTAACAGGCCAGAGAGGTTCATCTGCAATGCCACACAAGAGGAATCCTGTAGGCTGTGAAAATCTATCTGGACTTGCAAGATTGGTAAGAACTAATGCATTTGCAGCAATTGAGAATATCGCTTTATGGCATGAAAGAGATATATCACACTCGTCCGTTGAACGCGTTATCATTCCTGACAATACTATCCTCGTAGATTATATGCTTACGAGGCTTAAGGGAATTTTGGATGGTTTGCATGTTTATCCAAAGAGGATGAAAGAAAATATGGCAAGAAGTTATGGTCTTTTCAATTCTCAGAGAGTAATGCTCGCATTGATAGATAGGGGGCTCACCCGTGATGAGGCTTACGATATTGTTCAAAGAAATGCGATGTTAAGCTGGAAAAAGGGGATTGCCTTCAAGAAGGTGCTTTTGAAGGATAAAGAAGTTAGAAAGTATCTTACAACAAAAGAGATAGAGAATATATTCGATCTCGGATATTACCTCAAAAATGTGGATTATATATACAAGAGGGTGTTTGGGTAAAATAAAAATTTGATGAATTTATTGCACTTTTACAGGACCCCTGCCCTTACTCATGCAAAGAAAGATCCGTTACTTCTAAAGATAAAAAGGGATATTTTGCCAGAAGTTGTTGATATCGAGACAGAGTATTGTTTTAATATTGAAACAACAAGCACCTTATCAGGCGAAGAACTAAATATCCTTCGCTGGCTTCTTGCAGAGACCTTTGAACCAGAGAAATTTGGTAACAGTAGTTTTCTTACGAATGAGACGGGTCGTGAAGAAAGCAATAATAAGTGTAATGCTAAACAAATTGCTCCTGCTGACCTTCTTTTTGAAGTTGGACCAAGGTTAAATTTCACCACAGCATGGTCTACAAATGCAGTCTCAGTATGTCATGCGTGTGGATTGACCAAGATAAAAAGGATAGAGAGGTCGAGGAGATATAAATTAATCATCGGTCATAAGTCCATAGTCAATAGCAATGAGTCGGGTGAGGGGAAAAATGAGTTATTGACTAATGAGCGAATAGCTAAATTTTTGAATCTGATACACGATAGGATGACAGAATGTTTGTATCTTGAACCCCTTAGAACTTTCGAGACAGGGAAAAAACCAGAACCTGTTTATGTTGTTCCCCTAATGGAGAAAGGCAAGGAAGCATTAAGAAAAATAAATATTGAATTGGGACTTGGACTTGATGACTGGGATATAGATTATTATTACAATCTATTTGTAAATGAATTACGTAGAAATCCTACAAATGTAGAATGTTTTGATCTTGGTCAATCAAATAGTGAACATTCAAGACACTGGTTTTTTAAGGGTAAATTAATTATTGATGGTCAAGAGATGCCGCAAACCCTTATGGAAATAATCAAATATCCTTTGGAGGTAAATCCAAATAATAGCGTCATTGCATTCAAAGATAACTCGAGTGCTATACGTGGATATAAAATATCTACAATTGTTCCCGATAAACCGGGGCAGCCTTGTCGATTTAAAAAAGAAAACTTACTTTATCACATAATATTTACTGCCGAGACACATAATTTCCCAACGGGAGTAGCGCCATTTCCCGGTGCTGAGACAGGTACAGGAGGCAGGATAAGGGATATACATGCCACTGGTAGAGGCAGTCATGTGGTGGCAGGAACAGCTGCTTATTGTGTGGGCAATCTAAATATTCCTGGCTACTATTTGCCATGGGAAGATATGTTTTTTGAATATCCTCATAATCTTGCTTCCCCTCTACAAATAGAGATAGAAGCGAGTAACGGGGCATCTGATTATGGGAATAAATTTGGCGAACCCCTTATTCAGGGGTTTACGAGGTCATTTGGTATGAGGTTATTAAATGGTGAGAGAAGGGAATGGGTTAAGCCTATAATGTTTACTGGCGGAATCGGACAGATCGATGACAGACATATCGAAAAAGGTGAACCGAAAAAGGGGATGCTTGTAGTAAAAATTGGTGGTCCAGCGTATAGAATTGGGATGGGTGGTGGTTCTGCCTCATCTGTCTTAGCCGGGGAGCTATCAGAAGAGCTTGATTTCAGTGCAGTTCAGAGGGGTGATGCAGAGATGGAGCAAAAGGTTAACAGGGTGATAAGAGCATGCATAGAAATGGGTGATAATAATCCAATTATAAGTATTCATGATCAGGGCGCAGGAGGCAACTGTAATGTAGTCAAAGAGATAATTTATCCAGCAGGGGCGAAAATAGAGATAAGAAGAGTACAACTGGGAGACGATACCCTCTCTGTGCTCGAAATATGGGGCGCTGAATACCAAGAACAGGATGCCTTATTGATAATGCCTGAAAGAATGGATGAATTCTTCAGTCTTTGTAAAAGAGAAAAAGTTCCTGTTTCTATTATCGGAGAGATAACAGGAGACGGATATATTATTCTGCACGACGAAAGTGATGGAGCTACCCCCGTGTATTTAGAACTATCAAAGATTCTCGGGGAAATGCCACAAAAGGTTTTTAAATCCCAACGAATAAAACCGGCACTTGAATCTTTAAAACTGCCGGAAGACATATCAGTAAAAGATGCTCTTAATAGAGTTCTACGCCTTATTTCAGTCGGCTCAAAAAGATTTCTGACAAACAAGGTAGACAGATCGGTTACAGGCTTGATTGCTCAACAACAATGCGTTGGTCCACTTCAGCTAACTTTATCAGATGTTGCCGTTATTAGCCAAAGCCATTTTGGCTTAACAGGGGCGGCTATATCTATAGGAGAGCAACCAATCAAAGGTTTAATTAGTCCCCAGGCAATGGCAAGAATGAGCGTGGGGGAAGCTCTTACTAATATAGTATGGGCAAAGATTAGTTCGTTTCAAGACATCAAATGCTCAGCAAACTGGATGTGGGCTGCGAAGTTACCAGGTGAAGGAGCTAATTTATATGACGCAGCAACGGCATTGAGGGATATACTTGTCGAACTCGGTATTGCTATTGATGGGGGTAAGGATAGCTTATCTATGGCTGCAAAAGTTGTTTATTCATCAGGAAAGACGGAGGTAGTTAAGTCTCCGGGTACCCTGGTTATTTCCGCATACGCTACGTGTCCGGATATTACTAAGCTTGTAACGCCTGATTTAAAGAGACCTGGCGAAAGCAGATTGATTTATATTGATATTGGAAAGGGTAAGTATAGGATGGGAGGAAGTGCATTAGCGCATGTTTATAATCAACTTGGGGAAGAATCGCCTGATCTTGAAGAGCCGGCTTTTTTAAAAAATGTATTTAATACAATACAGGAAATGATTTCAGAGGATTTGATCCTTTCAGGTCATGACAGAAGTGACGGTGGGTTAATTATAACCCTCCTTGAAATGGCATTTGGTGGAAATTGCGGGGTTAAAGTTAACGTAGAATTTAGAACGGAAGAAATATCGGAAAATACGAAACCCCGATCTCTTGATTCCTCAAAATATCAAGCTTTGTCTGTATTATTTTCTGAAGAGTTAGGAGTGATATTCGAATATATTACCGAAAAAGAAGAGCAAATAAAATCCAAACTGCAAAAATACGCTATTCCTTACCAAATAATAGGAAATACAACTAAAGAGCCAACAATCAGTATAAGTATAAATAATGAGCTGATTATTCAAGAAGATATGAGGCTTTTACGAGCTATGTGGGAGGAAACGAGTTATCAAATCGAAAAGCTGCAGGCAAATCCAGAATGTGCTGAAGAGGAATGGAGAACAAATCTCGAGAGAAAAGGCCCTCAATATAAGCTTACTTTTATTCCTCAAGATACACCAGAACATATACTGAACAAAGAGATAAAACCTAAAGTAGCTATTATCAGAGAAGAAGGAAGTAACGGCGACCGGGAGATGGCCTCTGCTTTTTATCAAGCTGGATTTGAAGTCTGGGATGTGATGATGACCGATCTTTTAGAAGAGAAAATAAAGTTGGATGATTTTCAAGGTATTGCATTTGTCGGGGGATTCAGTTATGCGGATGTGCTGGATTCAGCAAAAGGATGGGCAGGTGTAATAAGATTCAATAGAAAACTCTACGAACAATTTAATCAATTTTATGAAAGGACTGATACATTCAGTCTGGGAGTTTGCAACGGTTGCCAGCTTATGGCTCTTCTTGGTTGGATCCCGTGGAGGGGGATTGAGGATAGATTTCAACCACGATTCATACAAAATAAATCTGGCAGATTTGAATCACGTTTTTCAACAGTAAAAATATTGCCAAGTCCTTCTATAATGCTGAAAGGCATGGAAGGTTCTGTTTTAGGAATATGGATTGCACATGGTGAGGGAAGACTATATTTCCCCGATATTAAAATACAGGAAGAAGTCTTAAGAAAAAATCTTGCACCTATCACGTTTGTTGATGATGAGGGAAATTTTACCGAAAAATATCCATTTAATCCTAATGGGTCCCCTTTGGGTATTACAGCACTTTGTTCGCCGGATGGAAGACATCTTGCTATGATGCCTCATCCTGAAAGGACTTTTCTCAAATGGCAGTGGGCATTTATGCCCGAAGATTGGAAGAGAGACCTTACGGTATCACCTTGGCTCAAGATGTTTCAAAATGCAAGGGAATGGTGCGAAAATAAATAATTCTGGTGGCGGTGCAGGGATTTGAACCCCGGACACTGCGGATATGAGCCGCATGCTCTGACCAACTGAGCTACACCGCCGCATAAAACAGTGAATAGACAAAAGCGAATAATGAATTATAGCAGTTCGTCACTTATGAATAAAGTAAGGTTGTTAAAAATTATAACAAAAGAGGTATATTTAGTGGAAGAGTTCAAATCTTCTTGTTCTAATATTAACAAGTATCCCAATAGCTATCATATTAGAAAGAAGAGCCGTTCCACCATAGCTCATAAAGGGAAGGGGAAGCCCGACAACAGGCATTAATCCTAATGTCATTCCAATGTTGATGGAAAAATAGATTAAAAACATAAAAGTTATCCCGAGAGCAAGAAGTCTCCCAAAATCATCTCTTGCTTTCTTGGCTGTATCAAGTCCTCTGAGTATTAGAAGAAAATATAGAACTAACAACAAAGTGCATCCTAAAAATCCCCACTCTTCAGCAAAGATTGCAAATATAAAATCTGTATGTTTTTCAGGTAAAAATCTGAAGGGACCCTGCGTGCCTTTGAGGTATCCTTTTCCCAAAAAATTACCTGATCCAACCGTGATTTTAGACTGATTTAAATGATATCCTATTCCTGTTGGGTCTATTTCGGGTTCTATAAATGCAACGATTCTATTCTTTTGATAGTCTTTTAAACCTCCCCAGAATATGTTTCCGAGGAAGGGTAGAGAGATTAACGCTATAACAACGAACAAAATAGCGACTTTTTTATAAAGACCTCTTACTAATATTAAAGAGCCAAAGATTATCAGGATTATTAAGGCAGTTCCTAAATCAGGTTGTTTTACAAGGAGTATGAATGGTATAAATGTGACTAAGAAAAATGCCTTCAAAAGTGAGAGGCTGTCGAGAGGATTCCTTGACTTACTGAGATAATGGGCAAGAGTTATGATATATGCAAGCTTAAAAAACTCGGATGGCTGAAAGGATATAAAACCAATATTCAACCATCTTTGAGCTCCCATTCCTATTCTTCCAAAAATAAAAACACTGATTAAAAGAACAATTCCTATCGCATAAAAGACAAAATTAAATCTATTAAGCCAAATGTAGTCGAAAGTGGTTACGAGAAGCAGAGCTATAAGCCCTATTATAAGCCATAAAGTCTGTTTTAGATAAAACACCGGGTGAGGTTCATCCAATACAGGACGAGTGGCACTGTAAATTGTCATGATACCTATAATGGAAATTAGAAGAACAATAGCAACTGTTAACCAGTCAAAATTAATGATCAGTCTTCGGTCTATTCGAAACATTTATTAACCCAAAAAGTGCAATATCCGGGTTATATAAATTATTTACCTATGGAGGACATTTGGCACATACAGATGTGAATAGAGCAGTTGAAAGATATCTATCTCCTCTGTCAGGCAATATTACTACTATAACTCCTTCTTTGAGTTCGCTTGATTTCCTTAAGGCAATATGCATTGCAGCACCACTTGACATACCTGCGAATATACCCTCTTTTACAGCTAACATCCTTGTTGTATCAAAGGCTTCTTCATCATTAACAAGATATCGTTCATCTAACATGTTAGGATCAAAAATTTTTGGCACAATAGATTCGGAGAGGTTTTTGAGTCCTTGAATTCTGTGATGTAAGACTGGTTCCACGCCGATAATTTTAATATCTTTATTAAATTCTTTGAGCCTTTTTCCAACTCCCATTAATGTACCAGTTGTGCCCATACCAGCAACAAAATGTGTGATCTTGCCCCCTGTCTGTTCTAATATCTCTTTGCCGGTAGTTTCGTAGTGGGCTAATACATTAGCCTCATTATCAAACTGGTTTGGCATAAAGTACCTGTCAGGTTCTTCTTGAAGAATATTATGAGCAATTTTTATTGCACCGTCTGTGCCTTCATCGGAGGGGCTTAGGATTAACTCCGCACCGAAAGCTTCAAGAATTCTTCTTCTCTCGATACTTACACACGCAGGCATGGTAAGTTTGACCCTATATTTTTTAGCAGAGGCAACCATTGCTAATCCAATACCTGTGTTTCCTGATGTCGCCTCGAGGATAATCTTATCTTTCGTTAATAAGCCCTTTTTTTCAGCTTCTTCTATCATATAAAGGGCGATTCTATCTTTGACAGAACCACCCGGATTATTACCTTCAAGTTTCGCAAAGAGCTTTACCTTTGGATTAGGATTTATACTATCAATACTTGTAAGGGGTGTGTTTCCTATACATTGTAAAATGCCCATTTTTAATTATAGACTAATAATATCCTTAATGGTCAAGTTAACTTAGCAAAATTTCTAAGAGTCTATCGAATTCTTCGAGACTATAATATTCGATTTCTATTTTCCCCTTTTTGCCTTTATGGATTATTCTTACTTTTGTTCCGAGACTCCGTATTAATTTTTCTTCAAGGGAGGAAATTTGGGGGTCTTTTTTTTGTTTTGGCTTGGGAGTCGTTAAAGCTCTTTTTGATAAAGCCTCGGCCTCTCTTACACTGAGCCCATCTTTTACAATCTTTCTTGCAGCTTCTATTTGGTTTGTTCTGCCTTCTATTGCGAGTAGCGCCTTTGCATGTCCTATACTGAGAGAGCCGTTATTAATCATAAGTTTAATTTCTTCAGGTAGTTTTAATATTCTGAGATAGTTTGCGATTGTCGCTCTGTCTTTACCAACTTTAATAGAAATTTCTTCCTGGGTTAACTTAAAATCTTTGATCAACTTATTGAATGCCTCAGCGGTTTCTATGGGGTTAAGGTCTTCTCTTTGAAGATTCTCGATAAGCGCAACCTCAAGGGCATCTTTTGAAGCCAGGTTTTTTATTAGAGCCGGTATTTTTTTTAGTCCTGCGAGTGTTGCTGCCCTCCATCTCCGCTCTCCCGTGACAATCCTGAATGTTCCGTCGCCTACACGCGAAACGATTATAGGTTGTAAAACACCCTTTTCTTTTATCGACTCAGAGAGTTCTCTTAAAGAATCGTCATTGAATGTCTTTCGCGGTTGTTGTTCTCCAGGTAATATACGGTCAATATCAAGATTCAGAATTTCTTCGCCCTTTTCAGGGATTAGAGCTTCAAGCCCTTTGCCCAATGCTGTTTTCATTCAATAACTCCTTTGCGAGTGATAAATAACTCTGAGCACCCCTTGAACGAATATCATAAAGTATAGCTGGTTTACCGTAACTGGGTGCTTCTCCAAGGGTAACATTTCTTGGAATTATTGTATTATAGACCTTTTCTCCAAAATGTTTTCTGACTTCTGAAGCGACTTCCTGCGAAAGATTATTTCGGATATCAAACATGGTTAATAATATACCTTCTATTTCCAAATCAGGATTAAATGAACTCCTGATTCGCCGTAAGGTTCTTGTCAAGAGGCCAAGTCCTTCAAGGGCATAGTATTCACATTGCACAGGGATTATTACCGAGTCCGCAGCAACCAATGCGTTCAATGTTAACAATCCTAATGAAGGTGGACAATCAATAAAAATATAACGATACTTATCTTTTATAGATTTAGTTGCTCGATATAAGATTTTTTCACGTTCATTCTTTCCTATAAGTTCAACTTCTACACCTAATAGATCTAAAGTTGATGGTAATATATCGAGATGGTCTATGATAGTCTTTTTTATAACCTCCTGAATGTCACATCTTTCAGTGTAAACGTCATATAAACTTTTTTCAATATTTTCCCTTGAGATACCCAACCCTGATGTTAGATTGCCCTGTGGATCGGTATCGATAACAAGTATATTTTTTTCTGCGAGTGCGAGAGAAGCAGATAAATTGATAGCAGTTGTGGTTTTCCCCACGCCGCCTTTTTGATTAGCTATTGTTATGATCTTTCCCATGTTTTTTAGGGGATATTTTGAATTATTATAACAAGAAATTCATCTTTTCTCCTGAAGGTGTAGACTGTTAGAATATGATATAATCTTTGGAGAGGAGGGGATAATCTTGTTGCACATTCTTTTCACAATTTTAATAATTCTTCTGCCTTTTGGTACTCAGGCAGAGGGGAAGGAGGTAAAAGAAATGGTTAAGGATATACATTGGCTTGGTCATGATACATTTAAAATAGTGGGAGAAAAAATCATATATACCGACCCATTTAAACTCAAAAAGAAAGATACCGCAGATATTATTTTAATTACTCACGAACATTATGACCACTGTTCACCTGAGGACATCAAAAAGATTCAAGGTCCAAAAACTCTAATTGTTACCACCGCCGACTGTGCGAAAAAAGTCTCTGGCAACGTGAAGATTGTCAAACCAGGTGATAAGGTTAATGTTGAAGGAATCGATATCGAAGCCGTTCCTGCCTATAATGTAAACAAGAAATTTCACACGAAAGACATGGGGTGGATAGGTTTTATTTTTAATGTAAAAGGAAATAGAATTTATTTAGCAGGTGATACAGATTATATACCTGAAATGAAAAATTTCAAAGCAGATATTGCGTTACTTCCTGTTTCAGGCACATATGTAATGACAGCAGAAGAGGCTGCGAAGGCAGCTCTTGACATTAAGCCAAAAATTGCTATCCCTATGCATTATGGCTCAATAGTTGGTTCTGATGCTGATGCAAAGAAGTTTGCTGAATTGCTTAAGGGTAAGATTGAGGTAGTAATTCTTGAAGAAGAATGACAAATATTATGTTTGATATACTGAAATCGCCGAAACTATCAGTAGAAGAAATAAAATCAAGAATCAAAGGCTCTATTGGTAAAAATATCTTGTTTTATGAACGACTTATTTCAACTAATACATTGGCTTACGATATTGCAGAAAAAAGTGTTGAGGGCACAGTAGTAATCGCGGATAGTCAGGAAAGGGGCAGGGGAAGGCGCGGGAGGGTTTGGGTATCACCACCAGATAAAAACATCTATATGAGCGTTATTATTAAGCCACACTTAATCAGTCACGATTTTACTCTAATAACTCTAATGAGTGCGGTAGCCTGTGCAGAAGCTTTAAAAAGATTAACCGATCTCGATATACGGATAAAATGGCCTAATGACCTAATTTTAAATAATAAAAAGGTTGGTGGTATCCTTACAGAGCTAAAAACATACAAAAAAAAGATTATTTTTGCTGTCATTGGTATTGGTTTAAATGTTAATGTTGATATTGATATTTACCCTCAAGAGATTAGAAATATATCAACTTCTCTGTGGAAAGAGAGTGGAAAAATATATTCGAGATCAGAGTTGATAGCAGAAATCTTGAATGAGTTGGATTACTGGTACGGTGTTCTTCAAAGGGGTGACAGATTTAAAATAATATCTGAATGGAAAAGCCTCTCTTGTACACTCGGGAAGGAGGTACAAATCAGGGTGAATAATAATTGTTACTCTGGCTTCGCAGAATCTATAGATGATGAAGGAATGTTAATGTTGAGACTATCATCAGGTGAATTAAAACGGATTTCTGTGGGAGATGTAGAGGCTTTTTGAAAGAAAAATATAATTATAGTAAAGAAAGTGGTAGTTGTATAATTTCTGTGTGAAGTAGTTTAAAAATATTCTTATTTTGATAATTTGAGATTTATTGGGGTAGACATAGGTAACTCTTTAATAAATATAGGATTTTTTATAAATGACGTCCTCTCTGTTTATAATATCGAGACCCATCCTATTAAATCTTCCGAAGAATATGGAATTATCTTTAGGGGTCTTTTAAATAAGATTGAGGAAAATAGTGTAAATGGAGCTATAATATCTTCTGTTGTGCCGACTCATACAATCATTATTGAAGAGGTACTTAATAGAATAACTTCAACAGAACCTCTCATAGTTAGCTATAAAATGAATACAGGTCTAAAATTTGAGATAGAGAATCCTCAACAACTCGGGGCAGATAGAATTGCAAATGCAGTAGCGGCAGATGAACTCTGTAAGGTTCCCGTAGCGGTTTTAGATTTTGGTACGGCCTCAACAATAAGCATTGTTGGTAAGGGATCTACATTTATTGGAGGTGCAATTTTACCAGGTTTGAGATTAATGAGCGAATCGCTTGCAAGGGGTACTGCCCAGTTGTCTGAGGTTCCTATAATAGCTCCGACCTCTGTTTTAGGTAAAAATACGATAAACTCCATCCAGTCAGGTTTGTTATATGGAACAGTGGGGGCAGTAGAAAGGCTTTTAGATGAAATAGAAAAGGAGATCGGATATAATCTCAAGATTGTATTAACAGGAGGATATGGAGGTCTTTTGTCTAAATTTTTTATAAGAGACTTTGAATTTATCCCTAATCTAACACTGAAAGGGCTCGAAATACTTTATAAGAGGAATAAATATGCATGAGTTAAGAAAAGATATCTTGCTCGGTAGGTGGGTAGCTGTTCTGTCAGACTCCAGACCCCCTTCGGATTATAAACTAACTTCAAAAGACAAAGATATCAATAAAACTAAAGAAGGCAAAGATACTTGTATTTTATGCCCCGGCAGGGAACACGAAACACCCCCAGAGATAACGTCAATAAGAGACCCAGGCACGTTTCCGAATACCCCCGGATGGTGGGTAAGGGCGTTGCCGAGTTTTAAGCCAATTTTCCAGATAGAAGGAGACCTTGGTCGACGAGGGGTGGGTATTTATGACAAAATGAACAGTATTGGTGCAAATGAAATTCTTATAGAGTCTCCCGAACATAACCTTTCTCCAGAGGATATGGGGCTCGAACAGATAATTAGGGTAATAATTCTATACAGGGATAGGATTGCTGACCTTGAAAAGGATTCGAGACTAAGGTATATTCTAATATACAAAAACTCAGGGGCGGATGCGGGAGAGATATTTTCTCATCCAGTATCATTTTTAATGGCAACCCCTGTAATCCCGAAGACGGTTAAAGATGAACTTGACAATGCAAAGCTTTATTATTCGCTCAAAGAAAGGTGCGTTTTTTGTGATATCTTAACGGAAGAATTGAGAGTTGGCGAGAGGATTGTCCTTGAGACAGATAGATTTATTACCTTTTGTCCATATGCAGCACAGGTTCCATTTGAGACATGGATTCTTCCGAAAAGACATTCTTGCGCCTTTCATGAAATTACATATGAAGAAATTGAGGATTTAGGAGTTGCATTAATGACTATATTGAAGAAGTTAAAAAAGATTTTTGATAATCTGTCCTTTAACTACTTTATTCATACAGCTCCGAATATGGTGCCCAGAAAAGATTACTGGCACACACTTGGAGAGGATTTTCACTGGCATCTTGAAATAATTCCACGGCTTGTAAGAACAACAGGGTTCGAATGGGGGTCAGGATTTTATATTCTACCAACATCACCTGAAAATGCAGCAAAATATTTAAAGGAGGTTAGATAATGGAAATCAAAAGTATTCTTTTCCCGACTGATTTTTCAGAGGGATCGAATGAGGCATTAAATTATGCAGTTGATTTAGCTAATCGTTATGGGGCTAAATTGTACCTTATTCATGTAATTTATGACATAGCAAAAGGTTCTGGGTGGTACGTTCCTCACATATCCATGGATCAGATGTACAAGGATATCGAAGAAGGGGCAAAAAAAGAACTTGAAAGATTTGGCAACCAAGAACTCGGTGGGCTAAAAAATGTTGAAAGGACTGTTATTAAGGGCGTGCCACATGAGGAGATAATTAATTTTGCTAAAAATAACAAAATTGATCTTATAGTTATTGGTACGCATGGTAGAAAGGGCTTGGATAGAATATTATTTGGGAGCACGGCAGCACAGGTAGTGAGATTTGCTCCATGCCCTGTTTTAACTGTAAGGATACCATCTTATTAAGAAATTTTAATAAAGTGAACCATGCGGGTGTATTTGTCGGAAAATGCATTTCTCGATCTTCTTTTAAGTTCGGCTGAAGTATATAAGAAGGAATGTCTTGGATTTCTTCTTGGATACAAACTCGAAGACCGGTTTATTGTTGAACATGCCTTTAGTGTTCAAACAGCAAACAGAAGGCATAAAGGGGTTGTTTTTAATAAAAAGAATCATAAAAAAATAGAACCAATACTGGCAAGGTTTAATAAATTACAAAAAATCGGCGATTTTCACTCCCATACACAATTTGGTAGTAACAAGGGGCTACCTATACCCAGTTCTGAGGACATCAAGGAGATGATGCCCGGTCATATTTACTTGATAGTAGCAATAAACAACAATGAAAAAACGATGCCTTGGGGTGAAAATAGGGATGGCACGATATCAGGTTCTATCGGTGATTTTTTCTTTAAAATATCAGCGCATTTTCTTAATGGTGCCAATGCAGTGAAGAGGGCAAAGATACATTGCCCATTTCCACCAGGATTTTGAATTAGATTTACTTTATAACTTTTGAATTTGTTATAGATGAAGCAGAATGCTAAAGTCCTTGTGGTGGGGGGAGGCCCTGCTGGTTCTATTGCTGCAAGGAATCTTGCAGAAAATGGGATAGATGTTATCCTGCTCGAAAGGAAGTTATCTTTTGAAAAGCCCTGTGGCGGGGGAATACCTGCTAATGTGTTTGATGAGCTTAACTTACCTAAGAATACTATAAAAAAACAAGTCAGGACTATCAGGCTTATTTCCCCAGCAGGTAAGCAACTCGATATTGAATTAAAAAGTGGAAGCCTTGCTATTGTTAAGAGAGGTGATTTTGATAATGCTTTAAGAAAAGAAGCCGAAGCTAAAGGAGCGGGGATAATCGAAGGAGAATTTATAGATCTATTAGACGAAAAAAAATATTTTAGGACACAGGCTGTTATAAATGGCAGAATTTGTACTATTAACAGCGAATATATTATTGCGGCTGATGGTGTCAATTCAAGGCTAAAAAGAATTCTCAAAATAGAGCCTTGCAAGTGTTTATTTACCATTTCTGAGTACATAAAAGAGGCACAAGCTGAGAGTTGCGAATTTTGGTTTAGTTCATCCCATGCACCGCATTTTTATTCATGGGTTTTCCCCTCGGAGGATGGTATTTCGGTAGGTACTGGTTCCATAGAACCCAAAAGTATCAAGGATTTATTTGAAGCGTTTAAAGAGAGAAAGGGAATAAAGATACATGGCGAGAAAAGGATTTATAGAATACCTTTGTGGGATGGCAAATTATATAATAAAGGGAAGGTGCTATTTGTGGGTGACTCTGCAGGTCAAGTTTTGCCTCTTACATATGAAGGTATATATTATGCGATGAAATCAGGATATCTTGCAGCTCATGCTATTTTAGAGCAAAAAATTGAAAATTATAGAAAGTTATGGAAGGCAAAATTTCAGAAAAGGTTTATGCTTATGGATAGACTGAGAAATTATTTTCTAAAAAGTGATGCGTCTTTGGAAAGACTTATTGAGCTCCATCGGAGGCCTGAAATTCAAGAGGCTTCGGAAAGACTTTGGCTGAGTAAAGATCCTGGTAAACATAGTCTTCTGAAGTATTCAAAATTTTTTGGTAAGTTTTTGCGTTGAGCTTAAAAAAATTCTTTATTTATTCTTTTACACTCCACGCCTTCTTTTTATCGTTGATCATGTTGTATATACCTGTCAATGTGAACAAAAAAGTAGACGATAAAATTTTCACGCGTCTTGTTTCTCCTGAGGAGTTGTTTGATGAAAGGGCATCGGTACCGCCCACACCCAAGGAAAAAATTTTAATAGCTCCTCAAAGATCTTCCATTCCCCATACAGAAAGTGTTAAGAAGGTTTTGCCTAAAAGTGATATCCTCAGGGATGCGGGAATTCCTGAGGGCGATGATCTCCACAGGAAACTTGCGGAAAAGAAGAACTTTAAAGAGGAAAGGATTGATAATGAATGGCCTCCTTTAAAACATGAAGTATCTCCCCTGAAACAACTACCTTCTGTCAGAGAACGTCTGTTTGATGAAGGCGTCATAGGTGAGCTTGCTAAAAAGGATACAAAGGAAGAAAAAAAAGAAAAAATTTTTACATTCGATGCTAAAGAATATAAGTTTTTGGTTTATAATAAAAAGTTAAAAGAAAGAATAGAAAGTATATGGATTTATCCCCCTGAAGCCGCAGCGCGGGGCATATACGGTGACCTACTCATAAAGTTCAGCATAAAGAAAAATGGAAGACTCGGTGATGTCGAACTGATTAGAACCTCAGGACATAAAACTTTGGATGATGCGGCTATAAAGGCACTTAAAGATGGTGAACCATATTGGCCACTGCCTGAAGAATGGGGAATTGATAACTATACAATTGTAGGGCACTTCATTTATACTATTCATGGTTATTATATTCGATAAGAAAGACAGGAAAGATATTATTGAGACCGAGACTTTATCTTAAAGTAGGTGATGTTGTGAGGCACTTGCATTATTCCTCGTGGGGTAATGGCGAAGTAATTGAAGAAAGACATTCATCTTTACCGGGTGGGATATGCATTGTTAGGATACTATTCCAAGACGGTATAGAAAGATCGTTTATAAATGATCTTGATCATGAATGTTGCTGCTACTACGCAGGTTTGAGATTAACTGGATTTTAAGAATAAGGTTAAGTTTTCATTGTAACAGTTTATTATATAAAGAATTTTGTTGACAAAATAGCGCTTCAATGCTTTAATTTTCTTAATGGGTCCGTTTACTTGTCTTTTTGAGAGAGAAACGCCTTCGATTCTGGTTGTGGATGATGTTCCTTCAAACCTTGAGCTTCTTGAGGCAATTTTTACAAAAGAAGGCTTTAGAGTTTATACAGCTTTAGGAGCAGAGTCGGCCATCCAGATTTTCGAACGAAATCCAATTGATCTTGCAGTTCTTGATGTCATGATGCCTGGGGTCGATGGCTTTCAGCTCTGTAGTAAACTAAAGGACATCTCTGGAAAAAGATTTTTCCCCATTATACTTTTGACTGCACTAACTGATAAAAAAAGCAGAATAAAGGGTATCGAGTCAGGCGCAGATGATTTTATTAGCAAGCCTTTTGATACATCAGAACTTCTGATCAAGATAAAATCACTGTTGAAGCTCAAATCATTACAGGAGGAACTTGATCATTCGGAAAATATTATCCTAACGCTTGCCATAGCAATGGAGGCAAAAGATCCGTATACAAAGGGGCATTCAAAAAGGGTTAGTAACCTTGCAGTAGATTTTGCAACATTTCTTGGATTATCCAAAAAGGAACAGGAGGAGATGAAAAAGGCAGGTATACTTCATGATATCGGTAAAATATGCCTTAGCGAATCTTTACTTCGTAAACCGGGTCCTCTTACAGAAGAAGAAATTGACATGATTAAAAGGCATACAATTCTTGGAGAAGAAATATGTAGACCCCTTGTTTCTATGAGAAAGATATTACCTGCTATAAGATCCCATCATGAAAGATGGGATGGGAAAGGATTTCCTGACGGGCTTCAAGGTAATGATATTCCTTTGATGGCAAGGATACTTTCTATTATAGATTCCTTTGATGCTATGGTTTCAGTGCGTCCTTATCGGGATAGAAGATCTGCGAAGGCGGCGCTCGAAACGATGCAAGCAGAGAGAAATCACGGGCAGTGGGATAAAGAATTACTTAAATATTTTATAGAAATGATGAGCCCGCGCGTCGATAGAGGCTATAAATTAGATGTTTAGATTGGGTATTATAGGTGGTAATATAGGCTCAAGTGCACTTTTATCTCTACTGAAGGGTGACCCAGCCGTTGAACTTGTTGGCATCTATGAAAAAAAGCAAGATGCACCAGGCGTAATACTTGCAAAAAAATGGGATATTCCTGTTTATGAAGATATAAGACTTTTCTGTGAAGCTAATCCTGAAATAGTTATAAACGTAATGGGTGATGTTGAAATCAGCAATGAAATCAGAACGATCTCTGAAAATAGGATAGAGGTAATAGAAGATGTAGGAGCGAGACTGCTCTGGGAAATTATAGAGAAGCAAAAAAAGGCGAAGATAGAGGTTTTAAAAACAATAGAAGATAAAAAAAAGATCTTTGAGATAATTTCAAAGATTGGCGGAACCTACCAGAAAAACGATTTTTTCGACTATATCCTCGATAAAGCTCTTGAGATTGCCGATGCTCCTGCGGGTAGCATAGCCCTACGAGATAATGATACGATGACTTTTGTAGCCTGCAAGGGGTTGAGTAAAAAGTTTACCGAGACCAAATCATGGGCGGCGATATCAGGTGGACTCACAGAAAATATTATCAGGAACAAAGAGATTATCGTAATTAATGACACGCTTAAGGTTGATTATACAAGAAATAACCCTGCCTTAATAAACGAGAAAATTAGGTCTTTACTCGCATGTCCTATTATTTTAAAGGACGAAGTTTTAGGAATACTTTATATAGATGACTTTAAGCCGAGACAATTTTCAGAAAGACAAAAGGCTTCTGTTAATATCTTGGCATCTCTCATTGGAACTGCTCTGGATAAATTCGGCCTAACCAAAGATATTGAAGACCTTAAACTCAAAATTTCTAATATCCTGGAAATTTCGAATGATGCTTTTCTGTTGACCGATCCCACCGGTCAGATTATTTCTTTAAATAATTCTGCACGCCAACTTCTAGCTGATCTTGAAAAATTATCTGATAAGAGCATAAAGGCTTTTCTAAAAGACGATGATTTTGAATACATACAGCGAGAACTTTATAGTAGTTCGATATTGAAAAACTATAAAACTGTCTTTAGGGATCCTGTAGATACAGAAATTAATGTTTCGTTGAATGCATTGGCCCTAAAAGATACTCAGGGCACAATAGTGGGATTTATTTTTGCCCTTAGAAGTCTTAAAGAGGAGCAATTATTAAGAAAGGCAATCGAGGATAAAACAAAAGAAGTGGAGGATTTAAAAAGGAGTTTAGAAGAAAAAGTTATGGAGAGAACTGCTGAACTTGAGAAGATAAATAGAGAACTTGAATATGCAAATCAACTCAAAGGTCGATTTATAGCCAACATGAGTCATGAACTGAGAACCCCATTAAATTCAATTATCGGATTTTCCGATATTCTTCTTGATAAGACATTCGGTGAACTTACAGAAAATCAGGAGCGGTACATAAAGAATATATACGTATCAGGTAAACATTTACTCGAATTAATAAATAATATACTGGATATTGCAAAAATAGAAGCTGGTAAATATGAGATGATTTACGATACATTCCCTGTAGATGATGTTTTGAGTGAAGTAATAAATATTATGAACCCTCTCGCAGAAAACAAATTCATAGATATTATTGTTTCGGTAGGTGAAGGGGTAAGGACTATTACAGCAGATAGAGTGAAGTTAAAGCAGATATTATACAATCTTCTTTCTAATGCTATAAAATTTACACCTGAAGGTGGGCGTATTAAGGTAAGCGTAGAATTGGAAAAGAACATAGAAAAACGTTTTCCGTGGGCTTCTTCAGATATGGAATTCATTAGTTTTTCAGTTCAGGATACAGGGATCGGAATAAGCCCAGAAGACCAAGAGAAAATATTTGATGAGTTTGGTCAGGCAAATTCAGAGTTTTCAAAAAAATACGGTGGTGCAGGGCTTGGATTGGCTCTTACGAAAAAATTAGTTGAATTGCATGGTGGGACTATAACCCTCGAAAGCAAACTTGGCGAGGGAAGTACATTTACATTCTTTATCCCTGTTACTTCGCCTGTTAAGGCAATCCCTCATGAAACAGTAGAAGCAGTCAGCCTTAATTTCCCATGGATGAAAGAAGAGGCGCCTTTAATACTTGTAGTGGAAGATGATTTTTCGACAGCTGAACTATTGACCCTTCATCTTACACAGGCCGGCTATAAGGTAGCTCATGCATTTGATGGTTACGAGGCAATAGAGAAAGCACGAACCCTCAAACCATTTGCAATTACCCTTGATGTACTTCTACCAAAAAAGGATGGATGGGAGGTTTTGCAAGAACTAAAAAGTGACCCCAAGACTTCGGACATACCTGTGATAATACATTCTATAGTTGATAATAAAGATCTTGCCTTTGCGCTTGGTGCAACAGATTACCTTTTAAAACCACTCGATAAAGAAGCCCTATTCGCAAAACTCGAGGAATTGAACATAGCCAAAGGTAAAAAGGTTATGCCTTTGTCTGTTTTGATTATAGAATCAGAGGATAAGGCGGCATCCAATTTTAAGGAGCTTTTAGAACCTCAGGGATTTCTCGTTTATACTGCAACGAGTGGCAAAAGGGGAATAGAGCTTGCTGCTGCCTTAAGACCGGCTGTTATATTACTTGATTTTTCACTAACCGATATGCTGAGTTTTGACGTGATAAATGAGATAAAAGAAAGCCCTTCAACTAAAGATATCCCTATATTTGTAATTACAGAAAAGGACATTTCAGTAGAAGAGCGAATGTCTCTTGTTGGAAAAATAGAAAGGATCGTGCAGAAATACGCATTCGACACAAAGGAATTAATAAATCATATAAAAGAGCTTGAACTGTTATACCCGCGGAGGGCCGGCTTGATAGATGATCTCACAGGTGTTTTCAGCCACAGATATTTTCAGATTCGACTTGCACAGGAAGTGGAAAGAGCTACAAGATATAGACTTCCTTTAAACCTTTTGATTCTTGATATTGACCATTTTGATCAATATGTAAAAAAACATGGCGAGCATTACGGAAACCTTGCTATAAAGAAAGTGGCCGAGTTATTAAAAAAGAATATCAGGGGTTCTGATGTCGTTGTAAGATATGGTGGAGACTCTTTTGCAATAATACTTCCAAATACTGTGGTGTCAGCTGCTCTTTCAATGGGTAACAGATTTAATGCGATTATCAGAAACTACCCATTTATTTATGAAGATTCGCAACCTAAAGGACATTTAACAGCGAGCATTGGTCTTACCTTTCTCGATGGACAGACAACAGAAGAGATGATCTTGTGCGCCAAAAAGGCATTATCTCGTGCCTTTTATAAAGGGGGGGACAGGGTTGAGGTATATTCTAAGGAATACGACGAATTCGAAAAGGTTGAGAATCCCTGAATCTTTTTATGATGTTTTCGAAAGTCCTGTAGGAACCTTATACCTGATTTTTACACGTAAAAAGTTATCGGGTATTAAGTTTAAAAAGCCAGAAGAGATTATACGGCGAGATAGAGCTCCACAATTGATAAAAGAAGAGCTTCATGAATATTTCGAAAAAGGACTGAAGGAATTTACTCAGAAAATAATTCTAACAAAGGGTACAGATTTTGACAGAAAGGTATGGCTTACTTTGAGAGAGATACCTTTTGGTGAGACAAGAACTTATAAGTGGTTAGCCGAAAAAGTAGGCAAGCCCACTGGCTCAAGGGCAGTGGGTCAGTCGCTCAGTAGAAATCCTATTCCAATAGTTTTACCCTGCCATCGTATTATTGAGTCTGACGGATCAATTGGTGGTTACTCGGGAGGAATTGACATCAAAAGAAGATTGCTTGATATTGAATACTATTTAAAACAAGAAAAAGGATAATAATTAGGTCAACTACGTAAATCAAAATCTTTTAATACATTGACTTACTCTGTAAAATTTCCATTTTCCGTTAATATTTTCTCTAGTTAAAACAATAGGTTCTTTTTTCTCTTCCATTAAAATTAGTATGTCTTCTTTCATTACTATTTTTTTAACAGAAAATCCACTTGGTGAGGATACGAATACCGTATCACCGCTGGAAATCTCTTTATTGGGCTCTATTAGTATTAAGTCACACGAATCTACCCCACAACATTGAAATAAGCCTTTACATTCGATGTAAAATGCACTGGGGTCGTCAGTAGTTGCGTATTCAAATTTATTAGCAACGATTACAGGATAATCGAGGTCAGCCAAATTATCCCATTCCATTATTTGAGATTCGTCGAGAACAGGTACTCTCTTAGAGGTAAACATTTTATCTGAAATATCCGATTCTATTAAAAAAAGGGTTTCTAACGGCACCTCTAAAGCTTTTGAGAGTTTTAAAAGGGTTTCTCTGCCAGGCTTTCGTATCCCTGTAATAAGCTGACTAACATATGCACAGCTAACATTCATTTTTTGAGCAAGTGTTATTGCCTTTACGCCTCTTGACTTCATAAGTTTTCTGAGTTTCTCACCAAAAGTCATATTCTTATCCTGAAAAATGAATTATGTTCGATAGTCGAGAATTAATAAGATTTTTCATAGTAGTTCCACACAAAAGTAAAATTTTTACATAAAAAAGTAAAATAATTTAAAAGTTTCAACATTTTAGTAAAAGTATAGCAAAAAATAAAAAAATTATAAATAAAATTTGTTTGATTTATAAAAAATTGTTTAACCCGAAATCTGATTGCATTTTAAGGGTGGTTAAAAATTATTAATTGTTATAAGACCGCCCACTGCTGGGGAAGAAAAAGTTTTTCGTATGTCAAAAGTGCAAATCGATCTGTCATGCCTGCTATAAAATCACATACCATGCGATGTTTGTCCATTTTTGCCTCTTTTGGTATATCAATAAAAACCTCTTCTATATGGTCGAGGTAATATGCATAAAGATCGCGTAATATCTTTTTTGCTTTTTTAAACTCTTTTATTATTTTTTCACTTTCATAGACAGATTCATATAAAAAATCTCTCAATTTATAAGTAACATGCAAGACATCTTCGCTCATGCACAATTTTTCAAGATCTGTTTTTAATGACTGAAAAATAACATCTTTAACCAGTGTATCTATCCTTTTTGCATGAGTATCGCCCAGTACTTTAATGATTTTTTTTGGTATGTCTGTTTTTTGTATTACACCTGCTCTCAGTGCATCATCAAGATCGTGATTGACATAGGCTATTATATCTGAGATCCTCACGACCTGTCCCTCCAATGTATCAGCCATATCATCCGGCGTTTCAGGGATAATAAGTCCTTTTCCTTTCGAATGTTTTACTATTCCGTTTCTAACTTCATATGTTAGATTTAAACCTTTACCGTTTTTTTCGAGAAAATCAACAACTCTGAGACTTTGTTTATAATGATCAAAGCCTCCGGGATGAATCTCTCTCAAGATTTCCTCTCCCGCGTGGCCAAAGGGTGTGTGTCCGAGATCATGTCCAAGAGCTATTGCTTCGGTCAAATCTTCGTTTAATCTCAGAGCCCTTGATATTGTTCGAGCTATCTGGGATACTTCAAGTACATGTGTAAGACGGGTTCTATAATGGTCTCCTTTGGGAGCGAGAAAGACCTGTGTTTTATGTTTCAGCCTTCTAAATGACTTTGAATGAATGATCCTGTCCCTGTCTCTCTGGAAACATGTTCTTAGATCTCCTTCCTTCTCGGAGCGGAGTCTTCCTCTACTTTCAGCACTAAGACAAGCCTTTGGATGAAGAATCTTTTTTTCTATCTCTTCTGTTTGTTCGCGGATGGTCATTCGGATTTTATTATTTTAACCCCCATATAAGGGATGAGCACTTCTGGCACAACTACACTTCCATCCTTTTGCTGATAATTTTCGAGAATTGCTACAACTGTCCGACCAATAGCAAGCCCCGATCCATTGAGAGTATGAACAAATTCTGTACCTTTTTTACCCTCGCGTTTAAATCTTATATTAGCCCTACGTGCTTGAAAATCTGTAAAGTTTGAACAAGAAGATATTTCTCTATATTTTCTCTGAGCCGGAAGCCAGACTTCGAGATCATAAGTCTTGGAGGCTGCAAAACCAAGGTCTCCAGTACAGAGTGATACAACCCTATAAGGAAGTTCTAATTTTTGAAGTATATCCTCAGCATCCCTTGTGAGTGATTCAAGTTCATCGTCAGAAGTTTCTGGTTTTACAAATTTTACAAGTTCAACCTTATTAAATTGGTGCTGTCTGATAAGCCCTCTTACATCTTTTCCGTAAGAGCCTGCTTCGCGTCTAAAGCAAGGTGTATATGCGGTATAGTAGATGGGAAGTTCATGCTCCTTGAGGATTTCATTTCTATGAATATTTGTAACAGGTACTTCAGCCGTGGGGATGAGATAAAATTCAGGGTCAGAGATTATAAATAATTCATTTGCAAACTTTGGAAGTTGTCCCGTTCCTTGCATACTCTCTCTATTTACAATAATAGGTGGAAATATTTCTTTATAACCCTTTGAAGTATTTAGATCCAACATAAAATTTATTAATGCCCTTTCAAGCCTAGCACCAAGCCCTTTCATAATAGAGAATCTTGACGCTGCAATTTTTGAAGCCCTTTCGAAATCAATTATGTCAAGGATTTCTCCAATATCCCAATGGTTTAAAGGTTCGAAGTCGAAGTGGCGCGGTTCCCCCCATCTTCTAATTTCTAAATTTTCTGTTTCATCTTTACCTATGGGTACAGATTCATCGGGAATATTAGGTATATTCAATAAAAAATTATTTATATTTTCCTCGAGTTGTTTAATTTTGTCATCATAAGATTTGATCTTATCAGAAACGAATTTCATTTCATTTATCAATTCTGAAGCATCTTTTTTTTGTGATTTTAGTGCTGCAATTTTTTGAGATACTATGTTTCGCCTATTTCTGAGTTCTTCTGCTTCTTTAAGGAGCATTCGCCTTTGTTCCTCTTTTTTTAAGAACTCTTCAACATCGATTTCATAATTCCTGTGGAGAAGAGCTTTCTTAACAATATCGATATTATCCCTAACAAAACGGGCATCGAGCATATATGAACCTCCTGTCTGCTATTATTTTAAGATAAACCATTCGAAAATTTTTTGAAATCAAGGGATAGAGTTTATACCTTCTATCTCCACAAGTTTATTTTTTGAAGTATTACCTTTAATAATTTTTATAGCACTTTTTTTAATAGAAAAAGTTTTGGAAAGTAATTCTAAAAGTTCTTCATTTGCAGCACCTTTTAAAGGCGGCGAATGGACCTTTACTTTAAGGGCATCCCCAAAGAGACCCGAAATACCAGCTTTTGTAGATCTAGGTTCTATCCTAACTTTAATGATTATACCCTTTTTTGATTTAAGAAAAGGTATTTTCATAGCATCTTTAACAATAATGTTATCATAATTGATTAATAAGTGATAAAAAACATTTTCAAACATGTATTGATATTTTTATCAAGAATATATGAAGATATTTTAATATAAAATATTATTTCGGAAGGAGGAGCGAATGAAAAAAATTATCGTTTTATTGTTAGTGATTTCTCTCTCGGGAATATTATACTGTTGTACACAATATCATGCTCAGGGCGCAGGTGCAGGCGCAGTATTGGGAGGTATTGCTGGAGCACTCTTGGATCGTAAAAATCCATGGCGTGGTGGAGTTATAGGTGCTACTATTGGTGGTGTAACTGGTGCTACATTGACTGATATTTCCATGAGGGCATCAAGGGAAGCTGCTGCTACTGGTAAGCCTGTTGAATACAGAACCGAGGACGGAAGTGGCGTTTATCGTGCTGAACCTGTGGAATATAATGCGCACACGAAATGCCATAAGATTCACGAGCGTGTATGGGAAAATGGACAACTTGTGAAAGATAATATCAAGGAAGTTTGTGAAGGAGAGAAATACGAACAAAGGTATTAAAATTTAGAATTCTGCTATTATAAAAAAGCCCCTCCCTTTAAGGGAGGGGAAGAGGGTTAGCAGTATTTTTAATTATCGTTAAAGAGCGACCTGCAACGTGAGCTGAACTCTCTTATCGTCTTTCTTACTCGGATCTTCATATTTTACATGGTCGTAATCCAGAACAAGCATGTTTTTATGTTGCTTATCAAGATGATAAGCAACACCCGCTATATACCGAGTGTTCTCATTATCGTCAACATCAGTATCTGGATCAAAGTGGTCATAGCGACCTATAAAGCTTACCTTTTTATGAGGCTTTAACTCTGCAAATATAGAGTAACCGTCTTTATCTTTTTCATCAGAACCTTTCTGATTACCTTTGCCTTTATAATATTGTCCTGTGAGAACTAAATACTCATGCTCAAAACTTACAAAACCGAGATTTACTTTCCATTCAGGATCAGTTTCTTTATTGCCTTTCCCTGTTATGCCAAAGTAAGACAACTGTAATCCTGGGATTATATCAGGTAGAGGTCTAATGGTTAATCTACCTTCTAAGACCTTATTTTCATTCTTTTCAGATGCATGATAGCCTCCACCATTATAGATACCAAATGCTACGCTTCCATAACGACCTGGGTAATAATGGCTTACTTTCTTCTGGTAATCTTCATCAATTGTGCCTCCGAGTAAAGACACAAAGGTAACCCCGATATCAGCAGAATTAAATGTGCTATTTCTTTCTAAAAACATGGTATCCTGACATCTGTAAAAATTTACATGCTCTTCATAGTCAAGCCATGGCATATGAACTACACCAACTTCTATGAAAGGCTTTGTCATGAATGCAAAATCTGGAAGCTTAATCTTGGCATATGCGTATTTAATTCTTACGGCGACTGAGCCATCAAGATTGTTAGGCTTGTCTTCAGGCTCATCCTCCGGATCCTTTACAGTAGTTACATCAAATGTCATATGAGCATCAAACCATGGCATCAATTCTTTTGTAAATCGAAAATAGCCTCTTTTAATTGTAAATTGACTATATCCTTGGTCACTTCCTCCACCATCTACACCATTTTGATATGAGAGATACCATAAGAGTCCAAACTTAATACCTTTTAAAGCCTTCACCACTTTCTCGATATCCTTTTGGGACACCTCTTCCTCTGCTGCGAGAGAAATGCCCGTAAAGCAAATCAGGCAGCAAAGGCTTACCATTAAAGCTACAAACTTTCTTTTCATAAATTCTCCTCCTTTAATTTTTGATGTTTTAAACCTTAATGCAAAAAATTTAGTTCATAGATTACTCCATCAATGTTACATTAATATTAAGAAAACATTAAATTTTAATTAATGCGAATAATGTTTATATTAGTCAAAAAGATTCGTATTTTATGTTTGTAAGAAGATGGTTTGAACGGGTAATGGATTAGCGATTCACGGTTAACGAATATGCCGAGTTAAAAGAATAAAAACGATTTTTATGTTGAATCTTCGCAAATAATGTAAGCTATTGTGCCTTTCCCTTCCTCGCTTTCGAACTTCAACTCCCATCCGTGAGCCTTGACAAGATGCTTAACTATAGCGAGTCCTAAGCCCGTCCCGCCAAGATCGCGAGAACGTGCACTATCGACCCTATAGAATCGCTCCCCAAGTCGTGATATATGTTTTTTAGGAATACCCATGCCTGTATCTTCAACTGAAATTGTGATAGAGTTTATTTCTTTACCATTTTTAACCTTTAATTTTTCACCCTTAACTCTTACCGTTACACCTCCTCTTTCCGTAAATTTAATTCCGTTGTCAACAAGGTTCATTAATATTTGAATTAACCTATTTCTATCAGCTTTTATATGATTAAATTCGGAATCTATCTCCCTTTTTAGAAACAATCCTTTTTTACTTGCCTTGTTCTTCAAAGTTGTAAATACTGACTCAACAACTTCTTCGAGATTAACATCTGCTTTTTTTATTTTTATATCACCAAGTTCTATACTTGAAAGGATTAATAAATCACTTACGAGGCTATTAAGACGTTCACTGTGGTTCTTTATGGTCTCAAGAAATTTAAAAGCATTTTCTCTATCATTAACTGCTCCATCAAGTAAAGTTTCTGCAAAACCTTTTATTGCTGTAATAGGAGTTTTAATTTCGTGGGAAACGTTGGCTACGAAATCTTTCCTTATCTCCTCGAGTTTTTTGAGTCGCGTTATATCATGGAATATCAAAACAACTCCAGATACCGATTCCTGTGAAATAAGAGGAGAAGCAGTAATAATTAAATAAAGTTCTCTTGGATGGTCGACTCTGATCTCAGCTGAGACCTTTTGCTTTTCACTCACTACATCTTCTATTACATCTATTAATTCTGCTTTTCTGAGGGTTTCCATAAGTGTTTTTCCTTCGATTTCTTGTTTAATACTGAAAAGATTCTTAAAAGCCGTATTGTATAAGATAATCTTGCCTTTTATATCAGTCAGAATTAATCCATCGGACATGTTTTCGAGTATAGCTTCTAACTTATTTTTTTCCTGTTCACTTTGCTTTAGCCTGATATTTAACTCCTGTGCCATATTGCTTATACTTCTTCCTAATTCTCCAAGTTCATCCTTGTCGGTCAATATTAATCTTCTTTTTAAATTGCCTTCAGCAACTTCTTTTGAAAAAGAGGCAATCTCTCTTATTGATTCCGTAAGCCTCTTCGTCTTTAAAAGTGCTATTACGAAGATAATAATTAACGATGCAAGAGACGCAATAACGATTTTCATTCTTATTTTGTTTATTTCTGTCTCGACTTGATCTAAGGGAACAGACAGTCTTAGAAAAACTTTTTCAGGATGAGTAAGAGATATTGCGAGATAAAAATAATTTTTTGATAGGGTTTTACTAAACCTGATAGAACTACCCATTCCACTAATATTAGCCTCTTGAACTTCAGGTCTGTTAAGATGGTTCTCCATTTTTGATGAGTCCTCATTCGAATCACCCAAGACACGTCCATTATTATCAATTATAGTTATTCTTAAACCGGTTTTTTCTTTATATGATCTACAAAAGGCATCGAGATTAGATGTGTGATGGGATGGGATTTTCTCAGCAATCAACCTACCCTGAACAATGAGATTATCTTTAAGATGGGATATATAATAATTTTTTATAACACTGGATAAATAAAATTGGAGTAATATAACGAATATAAGGGTAATAAATAAATATAAAAGCAGAGTTTTTTTGAATAATATATTTTTCATTATTCACCATTGAAATAATATCCAATACCTCGTAATGTCTTTATATATTTAGGGTTGCTTGCATCTTCTTCGATTTGTGAACGAAGTCTTCTAATATGAACATCAACGGTTCGGGGTTCTACAAAAGCTTCATCCCGCCAAATGGCATCAAGGAGTTGATCTCTACTGAACACTTTACCCTTTCTCTCGGCTAAAAATACAAGTAACTTAAACTCTGTCGCACTTAACTTGATAGGATTTCCTTTTAAAGTCACAAGATATCTTTCCTTATCTATCTCGATTTCCTTTATTTTTAATCTTTGAGTCGTAATTGTCTTTTTATCTGATCTCCTGAGCACAGCCTTTACTCTTGCGATAAGTTCTCTCGTGCTAAACGGTTTTGTTATATAATCGTCTGCCCCCATTTCAAGCCCCAATATTTTATCCACTTCTTCACCTTTTGCTGTAAGCATGATTATTGGTAGATTGGCTGTTTTAGGTTCATTTCTCAATATCTTACATATCTCGATTCCTTGAATGCCGGGCAGTAGTAAATCAAGGATTAAAAGGTCATAATTCCCCTTCCTAATTTTTGAAAGGGCGGTCTCTCCATTTAGGGCTGAGTCTACTATAAAGCCTTCCTTACTTAGATTATACGTAACAAGCTCAACAAGATCCGCCTCGTCATCTACAACAAGGATATGCTTTGAAGTTTTCATTATAAGTATTTATAACATTATGTTCTAATCGTATGCAATAAAGACTTCCTTAAAGATATCCTTAACCCGAATAACACAGATATTACGAAAAAATTTATTTAGTTCTTTTGCTTTCAAGAATTTTTATAAAAAGATCTGAATAATGACTTACTGTTTTATCTATAGTAAAGGTTGATAATATCCTCTCTTGAGCAAATTTACAAAAATTTTGTGCAAGTGGTTTATTATTCAATAACACAGAAATAGCTTTTTTGATAGCCTCACTATTTTGAGGTGGAATCAGGATTCCCATTTTGTCGGAGTTTATAATTTCTGTTACAGCAGGGATATCAGAAGCTATTACCGGTTTTCCTGCTGCCATTGCTTCGATTAATGAGTTGCACAATCCTTCCCACAGAGAAGACAAAACAAATATATCTATTGTTGAAAGTATTTCAGGGATATCCCTCCTCATTCCTAAAAATATAACATTTTTACTTATTTTCAATTTCTCTGCATAATTTTTAAGCTGTTGTTTTAATGGTCCATCACCCACGATTAAAAGGGTTATCCGGGGAAAATCTTTTTTTAGTTTTGCAATAGCTTCAATCAAATACTTATGACCTTTTTGTATTGTTAGTCTACCCACGGTTCCTATGACAGGTGTGTCAGCAGAGATTTTTAATTCGTCTCTTATATTTGTTACCCTTTTTTTGAAAAAACGTTCTACTTCAATACCATTATAAATAACTGTTACCTTATCTTCTGGAATCCTATCGTATTCAAGAATATCTTTCTTTACAGCATTAGAGACAGCTACTACTTTATCTGTAAAAGCCGCTAAACATTTATTTATAAGTCTTCTGTGAATTTTTTTATCAATTGTATAAACATTATGTATAGAAGCCACAAGGCAGGGCACTTTTGCAACAAGAGCTGCAAGTCTTCCGTACAAATTAGCGTGGTATTGATGGGTGCGAACTATTTTTATATTCCATTCCTTGATTAATTTGTAAATATCTCTAATTATAGTCCAGTCGAATTGATGTCTGAGTTTATTAAGATATACTATCTTAAAGCCATTGGATTCAATTTCTCTACCGATTTCTCCCCTGTCTGAAAGACAACACACAGAAGGAAAAAATATTCTTTTGTCATACTTTTTCAGTACGACCGCAAGTTGATTCTCAACCCCGCCAACGGTTAAATTCGGAATAATGTGGAGGATATTTAATGGATACACTATTTAATACTGCTAACCTCCCAGTAGATTCTTCTCATTTTCTGAATATGATTTTTTATATCAAACATTTTTTCAGCCCTTAAACGACCTCTTCTTCCCATTTCTTGTCTTAATTCATCATTTTTTAATAATCTTACAATAGCTTCTGCAAGTTGTCTTTCATTTTTGGGTTCGACAAGAATGCCATTTACTCCGTCTTCGATTATTTCCGGATTGCCACCGACGTTTGTAGAGATAACAGCCTTTGCACATGCGAGAGACTCGAGGAGAGTTCTACTACATCTTTCCTCAAGTGATGGAAGTACAACGATGTCAAGATTGTTTAGAGCATCCCTGATGTCCTGAAGCAATCCTGTAAAATATACCTCTTTTTCTAAAGAAAGTTCTTTTATTAATCTCTTGATCTCAATAAAGTATTCTTTGTCGTTGGGTTTATAACCCCCTATTATTATTAATTTAAAATCGTAATTAAGGTCTTTAACTAAAGGCAAAGCCTTTACAAGATATTCGATTCCTTTTCTCTTCGTTATTAATCCTATATAGCCTATAAGCTTTTTGTTTTCATCTATATTGAATTTCTCGAACAAAAATTTACTTTTAACAGGTCTCAAAAAATCAAGATCAACTCCATTATAAATAACTTCGACATGAGAGTAGTCGCCGGCGAGTAACTTTTCCTTTGTGTCATTATCAACAAACACGATTTTCGAAGAAAGGTTTTTAAGCCAGAATCTCAGCCTTCTGCTTCTTGAGATTAAAGGATTCTCCCGCACAACCCATACAATGGGGACTTTTTTCAAAAAACCTGCGATGCCAGCATATTTACAGAATGGAGTTAGTGTATTAAGATGTAGCACATCGATTTTTTCGTTTTTTAAAATTCTTAGAAAACTTTTAATATACAAGATACCAAGAAAACCTTTCCTTTCAATTATGTAAGTATTTATGTTCATTTTTTTCAAATCATTCAAAATCGGACCATCTTCTTTTGTTGCAAAAACAGGGGAAAAATTATCGCCAAGTTTAGCCAGCAGATTAAAACAGCTTATTGTAGCACCTGTTAAAAATGATGAATGATTAACAAAAAGTATCTTCATCGGATATTTTTTAACAGCTCGAGAATGACTCTTGCCCTGTGTTCATAGGTGTGTTCGTTTATTACCCTTTTATACGCAGCTTCTGCAATCTCATTTCTTTCATCAGAATGTTTCAAATAGTATTCAATCTTTTTTTTCAATTCATCAAGTGTTTCAAAACATATAATCTCTTGATTTACTTTAAATACCTTTTCCATATCAATTCGGTAATCGGCAAGCTGGAATCCTTTACATGCGGCAATATCATATGTTCTCCTGTTTACTCCATATATATCATTGAGAGGATGATGAGGGTTTAACGATATTTTGGAACCACTAATTGCCTTTGCCTTTTGAGTTCCCCTGATATCTTTGCCTTTGTAAAGTTTAATGATTTCCTGGTTGGTTGTTTTTGACCATCCTCTTCCCCAGATGAATGGTTTGAACTCAGCAAGTTGCTCGATTAATTTTAGTCTATAAGGATACATTGAGCCAATAAGTGAAAGATTGCAACTGTATAGGTCTTTATCGTTATTATCCAGTACCATAGGTTTGTGAACATCAGGATCTGTACACTGTGGTAGAAAAAACACATTCTTGAGCCCAGCTTTTCTCAACGTATTTAATATATATGAATCCTTAACAAAGAAATAATGGCATGGTTCTATTGCTTCAAAATTTCCCATATACAAGGGGTTATCTGGGAATACATTGATAATTACTGTTATTGTCTTTTTTCTTATTTCCCGCAATGTATCTGCCTCAATGGTTTCTCCCTTCAGAATCATAAGTACATCAGGTTTATTATTCTTTACCTGAGTAATGAGGCTTTTGTTCATATAAGTACGCCATTTGTCTTTAATGATTTTATTTTTTTCAATAAATGAAAGGGGTCCTTTTTTTTTGTAAAAAAAGGCTTTCGTTTCAATACCAAGTTTTTCAAAGGCTTTGCTGAAAGACCAGCCTTTGTCATCCATAAACCTTTCGTCTTTTTTAATCTGTTCTACTCCGACTATTAATATTTTCATTTCTTAATCTGTTTTTATGGAAATATTAAAATTCAATATGAATTTTTTATTAACCCAAAATTCGATTGCAGATTTTCTGAAAGAATTCATTTTCGATTCCTTAGTGTACTGCATATTCACTATAGTTATCCGTATAAAAACATAGTTTTTACGGACACGGACAACGTACATGTAGCACGAATCTCTTTTGAGCAATGTCTGCATCAATCGATTTAAATATTGAGCAGTTTTATTATAGCGGATTTTACATCATTTGGAGAGATGGTCCTGATGCATCTATAAAGTTTTTGACAATTAATCTCGATACATTTTTGACAGCGTTCTTCTCCTCTTAGCATAATTATATTTTTAGAGAGAGGTCCCCACCTTTTTTCATCTGCTGCACCAAAGAGCGCGATAATGGGTGTACCGACGAGTGAAGCAAGATGAGTAGGCCCGCTGTCATTACCAATGTATAGAGAGCACATTTCAAAAAGGGCGATTAATTCGCCAATGGATAATTTGCTGCAAAGGTTATATGGATCATATTTAGTTAAAGAAGTTATACTCTCTATTTTTTTTATATCAATATCGCTTCCCACAAAGATTACGTGAAAACCTTTTAAAAAGAGCCAGTCAGATACTTCGGCAAAACCTTCAGATGTCCACTGTTTGTGTATCTTCCCAGCACCTGGATGTATACAGACAATAGGTTTATCTGCTTTTATATTTTCACTTGATAGCTTATTTTTAAGTGCGGCTTTTTTTATTTTTGACGCCTTGATTTTTAGATTTATATTTTTAATAGTGGCTCCCGTCGCGTTTGCAATTGTTGCAAAACTGTAGACTTTATGAACTCCTTTTGGAAGTTTAACTTTAAAATTATAAAAAAACGCCCTTTTTGAAGTGGAACGACCAAAACGCATTTTTGCACCTGAAAGAAAGGTTAGGGTAGAAGAAATGTTTCTTCCTTCAAGATCAATTGCTAAGTCCGCACTCACTTTTCTCAACTGTTTCAAAAAACTAAAGAATATAACAAGTCGTCTTATAAGATGACTTTCTTTTAATTTTTTCCTTGGATAAAAAAGTATTTGATCAATGCCGTTTATGGTTTCTACAAGTTCAGCATACGCATCGTCTACGATAAGCGTAAAGTGATCTTCCTTAAAATATTCTCTTAAGCCTTTTATTACAGGCAAGGAAACTATAAGATCGCCCATGTGTTTGTCAGGCATCAAGACCAAAATGTTTCTATTACTCATCTTGCTGTAAAAAACTTGTAAATGGATTATGTGGACTTAAACTTCTACTTCTAAAAAATAGGTATACCTTATTTTATAGTCTTCGATTTCTTTAGTATTTATAGCTCTGTTTAATGTTTGGGGTTTATTTTTATATCTATTTTTTAATCTTTCAATTCTTGTAGCTTCATTAGTAGTGAGTTTTAATAAAATATCAACTTCGGATACACGTGTCCATGGAGTAGCATTTATATAAAAAATTATTTTTTTGTTAGGTGATATTTTATCGAGAAAAGGTTTTAGTTCATCCACGCCTGAACAAGGAATTTTCAGTCTTTTTCTAAAAAAGAAAAAGAAATCCAGCCATGTAAGACCATCATCTATGACTGAAATCATTTTTTTCCCATATTTACCAATGCCGTTTTTTCTAATAAACTTACCGAAATGACTCTTACCTGTTCCTCTTTTACCGACCACAGATATTAAGATCCGTTCTCTATTTTTAAAAGCCTCGTCTATTTTCTCCTCTAATTTTCTTATCAAATCGCTATAAATAAACGACTTACTCATTTAGTTCTCAAATAATTCAGATACACTTTATTATGCCAAATTTTTAACCCACTTTTTTATAAATTTGTAATTTTTTGGCAGATGCATTATTTTCACTCAGTCATGGCTCAACATAAATGAGCCCGACCAGTTTACGAATAATATTAATATCTTATCTCTTTACAAGACAAGTTGTTACATGATACGTTTATTTATCTCTAAGGATGAAATTGCGTAATAATAAAAAGTCGAAATTAAGATATAAAGGAGATTTAATATGCATATCGGAATCATTGGAACTGGTTACGTAGGGCTTGTTACAGGTGCTTGCTTTTCTGAATTTGGCGTTTTTGTGACGTGTGTAGATAAGAATGAAGAGAAGATTAGGTTACTAAAAAAAGGAATAATACCATTTTACGAACCTGGATTGAATGATCTCGTTAAGAGGAACATTCAGCAGGGAAGACTTGATTTTACAACGCAAATAGGAAAAGCTGTTGAATCTTCTCTTGTATTATTTATTGCTGTAGGTACACCTCGAAGAGGTGATGGCTCAGTCGATATGAAATATGTAGAAGAAGTTGCAAGGGACATAGCAAAAAGTATGGATAGCTATAAGGTGATCGTGACTAAAAGTACTGTACCCGTTGGCACAGGTGAGAGAATAAAAAAAATAATATCCGAGAATTTAAAGGGAGATGTTAACTTTGATATTGTTTCAAATCCCGAATTTTTAAGAGAAGGCTCAGCAATCGAGGATTTCATGAGACCAAATAGGGTGGTAATTGGGGCGGAAAGTCCACAGGCTATTGCGATAATGAAGGATCTTTATAAACCCCTTTATCTTATAGAAACACCATTTGTTATTACTAATATCGAGACAGCAGAGCTGATAAAATATGCCTCCAATTCTTTTCTCGCTACGAAAATTTCTTTTATTAACGAGATGGCTTTGCTCTGTGAAAAAGTTGGTGCAGATGTCCACATGGTGGCTAAAGGGATGGGACTTGACCAGCGGATTGGCTCTAAATTTCTACACCCGGGTCCAGGCTTTGGAGGGTCGTGTCTGCCAAAGGACACAGACGCCCTGCTTAAAATGGCTGATGAATATGGGGTAAAGCTTAACATTGTAGATGCTGCAATTAAAGTTAATAACTACCAGAAGAAGTTTATTATTGAGAAGATAAAAAATGCAATGGGCATAATAAGAGGTAAAATTATAGCTATGCTTGGTCTATCTTTTAAGCCCAATACAGACGATATACGCGAGGCGCCATCTCTTTATTTCATAAAAGAATTGATAAAGGAAAAGGTCAATATCAGACTATATGATCCAGTTGTTAACAAAGAGGTAATAAATAAAAGCCGCGCTTTGATAGATAAAGATCTTATCACCGCTCTTTTAAACTCCAAGCGGATAAGTTTTTGTAAAGATCCTTATGATGCTGTGAAAGGAGCAAATGCAATCATTATAGTTACCGAATGGAATCAGTTCAGGAATCTTGAACTCGAGAGGCTGAAAAAACTCCTTAAAGAGCCTTACTTCTTTGATTTAAGAAATATATACGAACCGCAGAGAATGAAATCTATGGGATTTAAATATTACTGTGTTGGTAGGGCAGAAAATGTTAAAATTAAATAGTGAAGATTGTATGTCAGAACAGGAAGGCTTACCGTGATTATCATATTGAGGATGTTTTCGAGTCTGGCATAGTTCTTTTAGGTACGGAGGTAAAAGCCCTCAGAGAAGGGAAGGCTAATCTAAAAGATAGTTATGTAATTATTAAAAATGGTGAAATCTTTCTTTTAAATTGTCATATTAGTCCATATAGTCACGGAAACATTATGAATCACGATCCTCTAAGAACACGAAAGCTATTGATGCATAAGGAAGAAATTAAGAGTTTAAGTGGTAAGATATTAACAAAGGGGTATACGCTGATTCCATTAAAAATATACTTTAAAAACTCGATAGCAAAAGTTGAAATAGGACTGGCAAAGGGTAAAAGACTTTATGAAAAAAGGGAGGCAATTAAAGAAAGAGAGGCGAGGAGAGAAATCGAGAGAGAGATGAAAAAATAGCATCGAGCAAAGGTGCATAGAGTTTTACGCTTTAAAATGGTAAACTTTATTGTATTGACTTATTGCTCTATTCTCAGAAAGGGGGCGAAAGGGCTCGACGGGGGTTGCGAGACTCAGATTGCATGTCGTGGTTCCGTCACCACGTAAAAAGGCGGAAAAAACACAAACGCCAATAACGAACTGGCACTCGCTGCTTAATCTATAAGCAGCGCGCTGTCCTGAAATTGTCTGTGTTTCAGGAACGGCGTCGGTTAACAGACTGGTACCAAGGTTACTCCCTTAACTTTGGTATGAGAAAGAAAGGGATAGAATTTTAGGGGGCCTTCCTGTTGGCATCCTAAAATTCGAATGTAAGTAAACAGGATAAACATGTAGATATCTGAGCGTAGGACTTCCGGACGCGGGTTCGATTCCCGCCGCCTCCACCAGTAAAATCTTTTATTATCAATTCCAAAAAAGTTGGTAAGATCATGAGGATTCGAGGGAAATGCTTAAGGATTACAAAGACTTAAAAGTTTGGCAAAGGTCTTATCAACTATGTTTAGATATCTACAAAATAACAAAAGGGAAATAAGCACTTGAACCCCTGAATCCTCGAATCCTCGAATTCTCCGATCCTGGAATCCTTGAATCCTTTTTTGCAACTAAATTGAGAAGAACCAAAAAAGTAAAGCGAGGGATATGAAAGATTTAAGAGACCTAAATTTTGGCAAATGAGTCCGGAGTTATTTGAAAATGTCGTCAAGGATCCTCAAAGTCAAGGTAAATTCCATAGGTTCAGCCTTTAAAATTTCATAGTCGAGAGGATTAAATATTCAGTTCTTTTTCAATTTATCTGCGAATATTTCATAGCAAACATAATGATTATTTTTGGGAAACCAGGCCTCTGATGGTTGAGTGATAAGATTCTGGCTTTATCTTAATTCCTGGAATTTAACCTGCTATAATTTGAATATAGGTTCAATGACTCAGAGCTATCAAGCAGATTCAATACCATAGATTTTGCTACTCAGGCAGAGGTTGCTTTATGATAAAAAAAGTCCTGAGTTAATTCAATTTGAAAAAGAATTTTTAAGAAGAGAAAAGTCTGATATAATACAAAACCTTAAAATTCTTGATTACATGTATAATAAAGCTGTTTCATTGGGATAATTACTTTTAAAGATAAACGTGAGAAGGTTTAGAGGTTGATATGAAAGATAGCAAAGGTAATAAATAGGTTATTGTAACTTGATGGTTAGAAGAATTTGGTAAGTCTTTAGGCGAAAGCTATTGTTAGATATAAAAAAGATTGAGGAAGGCATGAGTGAGAAAATTCTCTAAAGAGGACCCTTATCGAGGGTAGTGATGATCTTGTGAGTTTCGAGGTTAAATAAATTTTTGAGCAATATCGGCATTTGGGTTAACATAAAAGATAAAATAGAATCTGCAAATATTATTACACTAAATAATAAATAAGACATAATGGTAAGAAATTTTTTATTGATTTTCTCCATTTTATTTGTTTGTGTAGTTACCTTATTTGCTCAAGAAAGAGTTGACGTCCTCTTGAAATTTAATCAAGAAGGTGATTTAATGCGAATTGTCTTTGAAACAGATGAAATCTATGTTAATCGTGCTAAGATTACCACTTCTGTTGCCCAGATAAAAATAGAATTCCCTGGTGAATATAAACTCGTTATGGAGAAAAAGCCACCTCTTGAGATCATGACAACTGAGAAAGCATTATTTATAAATCTTGAAGAGAAAAACGAAGTAAAGTTTTTTAAGCTTACATCTCCACCCAGGCTGGTTTTGGATATACAAAAAAAGGATTCAAAGAGAGAGGCATATTTTCGAAGGCAGACTGTTACAGAGGCTGAAAAGAGTTTTCAACCCACTACACCGAGGATTTATGTGATCGATCCAGGCCATGGTGGATATGATTTTGGTATAACGTACGGGACTACAAACGAAAAGAATGTTACCCTTAACTTAGGAAGAGATTTAAGTGCAGCTCTCATAAAGAAAGGAAAGACAGTTTTTTTAATCAGAAGGGTTGATCAGTATATTTCAATTTCAGATAGGATACAGTATGTCAATAAAAAAAGACCTGATGTATTTATAAGTTTACATGTATCAATGTCTAAAAATTTTGTTTTGAATATCCCCAAATTTGAAGATGGGGAGATTAAAGATATAGCTGATTTATATAGCGTTAGTTCGAGACAAAAAAAATATGTTGAAAAAAGTAAAAAAGTTGCGGTGAGTATAGGCAAGGCGCTTAAAGAAGAATTTGATGAACGCGTCGTTGAAAGAGAAATGCCTCTACCGATTCTTAATTCGGTGTCAGCGGCTTGTGTTATGATTGAGATTCCCTCGCTGCAGTTTTTAACATATAATCAGCAGACAAATAAAAAAATAATCGAATCTATTATTAAAGGACTTTCAATATATGAGGAATGAATCGAGTCAGTCTATAAAAAATAAACTCCGAAATACTAAAAGATGGAGAATATTAATAGTAACAATAGCTATATTTTTGATAGGTCTTATTGGAGGATATATCTATTTTTCTAAGGTATTTTATAAGTTTGAGCCTGTTGTTAAAGAATCTTTTGAGACGGTTCTAAAAGTAGAAGATTTTTTTTCTTTAAGGATGTATTATCCTGTAGATGATCACCTCCAATTTGAAGAAAGAAGGATTCTCAAAAGAAATGTTCCGATTGCGATTGCCGAAGCCACAGTGGAAGAATTTTTGAAAGGTCCTGCTGGTGTAACCTCGACAATTATTCCAAAAGAAGCTAAATTGAGAGGTCTTTACATAGGTGGAGATAGGATACTTTATGTTGATCTCTCTGAAGAGTTTAGAAGGAATTTTCAGGGTGATGCCCTCTCTGAATTACTAATTTTAAAAGGTTTATATGAAAGCCTGATTTCGAATGTTGAGGATATTTACGATGTGAAAATACTTATAGAAGGAAGAGAGGTTGAATCACTTGGGGGGCATTTTTATTTGTTGTATCCTTTGAAAGATACCGTTTCCTTTTGACACAAGGTAATTACCCCAAAATGCATTTTAGTGCTCAAAAGAGATTCATGTTTCGTGTGCGTTTTTTGTGTATTTTAGAAGAAGTTTTTACATGGATAACGGATAATGTTTAACGGATAACAAATATCATAGATACACTATGGATATGGATAAAAATATTCATAAAATCATCAGTTTTAGGTACACTAAGGAATCGAAAAATATATTTTTCGTAATATCCGCAATTATTTTAATTGCATTTTTGGGTTAATGGATGAGTAAAGAAAAGCCGATAGGAGTTTTTGATTCGGGTATAGGCGGTCTGACCGTCCTCAGGGAGTTAATAAACTTCCTACCACATGAAGACACCATATATCTGGGAGATACGGCAAGAGTTCCCTACGGAATAAGGTCAGCCGAAACGGTCACAAGGTATTCCTTAGAAAATGCAATGTTTCTTTATTCGAAAGGAATTAAGTTATTAGTTATAGCATGTAATACCGCCTCTGCCGTCAGTCTTGATGTTATTAAAAAAGAAATAAAGATACCGACTATAGGTGTAATAGAACCTGGCGCAAAAGAGGCTGTAAAAGCTACGAAAAAGAAGAGAATTGGGGTTATCGGTACTGAAGCAACAATACAAAGTAATTCTTACACGAAGGCCATAAAAGGTATAGATCCAAGTATTGAAGTGTTTAGCTTGCCATGTCCTCTGTTCGTTCCCCTTGTAGAAGAAGGATGGACGGATGGTGAGATTGCATACTTAGTAGCTAAAAAATATCTTGCGTATTTAAAAAATAAAGATATAGATACGCTTGTGTTGGGATGCACGCATTATCCCTTACTTAAAGGAATCATATCAAATGTAATGGGAGAAGGTGTTACGCTCATTGATTCTGCTATAGAAACTTCACGCGAAGTAAAAACTTTATTACAAGAATTAGGATTAAAAAGAGAAAATAATACAAATCCAAAAAGAGAATTTTTTGTTACAGACTCTCCTGAAAGATTTTTGAAGGTAGGAGAGTATTTTTTAAAAGAAAAGATCAAAGGCATAAAAAAGATACAGCTCGGTAGTTAAACTGAACAATAAAATAGGCATTTTTGTTTTTGAGAGATAATATTTTGATAATTTTTAAATAAATTATGCTCTCTCAATAATTTAGTGTATAGTACGAGGATAATAGTAGGAGGATAAATGAGAACAGATGGCAGAAAAAATGATGAAATACGAGAGATTAAAATTACCAGAAATTTTATTCGTACCGCTGAAGGTTCGGTGTTAATATCAATGGGTAATACAAGGATTGTTTGCACTGCTACAATAGAGGACAAAGTTCCCCCTTTTCTTAAAGACCAGAAAAAAGGATGGATAACCGCTGAATACTCTATGCTACCAAGAGCTACAAAAATGAGAACGATTAGAGAATCCACAGCAGGCAGGATTAGTGGCAGAACTCATGAAATTCAGAGACTCATAGGAAGGGCCCTTCGCTCTGTTGTAGATCTTTCCAAAATAGGAGAAAGGACTATCTGGATAGATTGTGATGTATTAGAAGCGGATGGTGGTACTCGAACAGCGGCAATAACAGGAGCGTTTATATGCCTCACTGACGCTATAGATTACGCTTTAAGGAATGGCCTTATTGAGAGTACACCTATTAAAGACTATCTTGCTGCAATTAGTGTTGGGATTGTCGAAGGAGAACCTATGATTGACTTATGTTACTTAGAGGATTCTATTGCTGAAGTAGACATGAATATTGTTATGACAGGAAGCGGAAAGTTTGTTGAAATACAGGGGACTGCTGAAGGAACACCTTTTTCAAAAGTAACATTGGATAATTTGATTAAACTTGCTGAGGCAGGTATAAATAAATTAATAGAAATACAAAAGAAATTGATCGAAGAAGATAGGGACAGTTATTAAAAATGCTGTTATGTGCTAAAATAGTAGTGGTAACTAATTTTTTAAGCTTGAAGTTCGAAACAAAAAATTATTATGAGATCTTCCGAAATTTCTTAGTTTATTTTAACTTAAGGAGGCATTAGCTCGTTTCATCAAGGAGTTTTAATTAATGAATAGATTAAATGTATATAGAAGCCTTTTTGTTTGGTTATTAATAGGAATCATGATGATACTTCTCTTCAATTTACTGAGTCATCCAAAAAAGACGGAAGAAGAGATGATATTTTCTGATTTCATGACCAAGCTCGAGGCGGGAGAAGTTGTTGAAGTTACGATGAAAGGCAACATGATTAATGGCCAATTAAAAGACGGCAAAAAGTTTAAAACATATACAACAGAATATCCTGATCTTGTTAAGACTCTGAGGTCAAAAAACGTTAAAATAACAGTAAAACCTGAGGACCACAATCCTTGGTATTGGAACTTATTTTTTTCATGGGGACCGATAATATTTCTTGTTGCTATCTGGATATTTTTTATGAGACAAATGCAGACCGGCGGTAATAAAGCTTTATCTTTTGGTAAGGCAAGAGCAAAACTCGTATCAGAAAAGTCTGTCAAAATAACTTTTGCGGATGTTGCTGGAATCGAAGAGGCAAAAGCTGAAGTCCAGGAAATAATAGATTTTTTAAAAGATCCTGGCAAATTCCAGAAACTAGGAGGTAAGATTCCAAAAGGCGTTCTCCTTGTGGGTGCTCCCGGGACGGGAAAGACTTTGCTTGCCCGGGCCATAGCAGGTGAAGCAGGGGTTCCCTTTTTCTCTATATCGGGTTCAGATTTTGTAGAGATGTTTGTGGGCGTTGGAGCATCGAGGGTAAGAGACCTTTTTGATCAAGCTAAGAAGAATGCGCCCTGTATTATATTTATTGACGAAATAGATGCAGTTGGGCGCCATAGAGGAGCAGGCTTGGGCGGTGGGCACGATGAACGCGAACAGACATTGAACCAGTTACTTGTAGAGATGGATGGATTCGAGGCTAATCAGGGTGTAATTATCATCGCGGCTACAAATAGGCCGGACGTTCTTGACCCTGCACTTTTAAGGCCGGGGAGGTTTGACAGACAAGTTGTCGTCCCTCAACCTGATGTAAAAGGAAGGTTTGAGATTTTAAAAGTCCACACAAGAAATATACCACTTGATGAAAAGGTTAATCTTGAGGCAATAGCGAGGGGTACTCCAGGTTTTTCAGGCGCTGATCTTCAAAATCTTGTTAATGAAGCAGCCTTACTTGCTGCAAGACAGGGTAAGAGTAAAGTTGAAAGGAGTGATTTCGAAGCGGCAAAAGATAAGGTATTAATGGGTGTAGAAAGAAGAAGTATGATTATAAGTGAAGCTGAGAAGAGAAATACTGCCTTTCATGAAGCAGGTCATGCGCTGGTTGCCAAATTAATACCAGGAACAGATCCGTTGCATAAAGTCAGTATTATACCGAGGGGAAGAGCACTCGGGATAACACAGCAATTACCCCTGGATGATCGATATACTTATTCAAAGGAATATCTTATGGATGCTTTATGCGTGCTGCTTGGTGGGAGGGCTGCAGAAGAGATTGCTTTAAATCACATGACGACAGGGGCCGGTAATGACCTTGAACGCGCAACAGATCTGGCACGAAAGATGGTTACCGAATGGGGGATGTCAGAGAAATTAGGTCCCCTGACTTTTGGCAAAAAAGATGAACAGATATTTCTTGGTAGAGAAATAGCTCGCCATAAAGATTATAGTGAAAAAACTGCGATAGAGATAGATGATGAAGTCAAAAGAATAGTAATGAACGCATATAATAGAGCCCGAACCTTGCTCGCAGAAAACAAAGATATGCTCGAAGCATTAGCAAAAAGTCTGCTTGAAAAAGAAACAATGGATGCTGAAGAGATAGACGCGCTTATAAAAGACGTAGAAAGCAAAAGAACCATCCAGGTATAATTCGATTAAGCCGAAAGTGTAATTAAACCGTAACTCCGACTGATTTACGTAATATGTTTTATGATTTAATGATTTGTCCCTTTATTAAAGCATTAATACCCATATAATATCTATTAGAATCCATGTATCCTTGGGGGAAGTATCTGCTCAGACAGAGAGGCCTAAGGGAATTTTTGTTTTTGGATCATCTCCAAAAAAGTTGGTAAGATCATGAGGATTCGAGGGGTCAAGGAGTCAAGGATTCGAGGGAAATGCTTAAGGATTACAAAGACTTAAAAGTTTGGCAAAGGTCTTATCAACTATGTTTAGATATTTACAAAATAACAAAAGGGAAATAAGCACTTGAACCCCTGAATCCTCGAATCCTTGAATTCTGGAATCCTTGAATCCTTTTTAGCAACTAAATTGGAGAAGAACCAAATTTTTTTGTTCGCACTGTTATGTCCATTAACCTATGTTATTCATAAAAAATTTGGCAGATGCTGTATTTGAGCGGTTTTAAACGGCAACTCCTCCTCAAATACATAATATGATCAAATAGAAAAGCAGCATCAGACTCACATTACAAGAAGATGGCATTGAGGATGCGATATTAATAGCTGACAAGGGTTTTTATTCAGAAGACAATATAGCGCAATTAGAGGAAGAAGGGTTAAGGTTTATTATTCCTTTAAGAAGAAGCAGTGTTTTGATTGATTATAGTCCTTTGGGTAAAGGAGACAAAGAAGGTTTTCATGGGTATTTCAAATTCAACGACAGGTATATCTGGTATTATTCATATCCAGTAAAAGAGAGGATAGGGGATTTTTACTTAGATGGAAATCTGATGACCAAGGAACAACATGATTATATAAGCCGAATAGAGACGCATACAGAAACCCTTACAATAGAGGAATTTCATAACAAGTAAGCGAGGTTTGGGCTTTAGCAATTCTGAGCGATCTTAATAGGGCAAAATCTGAAGAGATATTTATCAACTATAAAAGCCGAAACAATATTGAAGTTATGATTGATACTATGAAGAATGTTTTGAAGGCTGACAGTTCTTATATGAGAGCCAAACCTCATTGGGAGGAGTTAGGGGTTAACCGCATCATTCATTACTTTCCGCAGGGTTTTGATATTTGCAAAGCATTTGGATAAAGCAAAGTAAAAACTGGCAGGAGGTGGCCCAAAAAAGTATAGGTAATAGCCATGATACTGATTTTATAAAGAAATGCTGTGCTAAGCTTAATTCTAAAGTTTTGCTCTTTAAAACTGAATTATTTGGACTAACAACCTTTTTCAAATCTCTATATTATGATAATTATTAACTAATTCTCTTTTGTCTCTGTCACAATACTGAAATTTTTAACCCCTGAAAGTCTCACTTCATCGATTACACTTATCAAGAGACCAACATTCACATCCTTGTCTGCTTTTATTCTGAGGAAATCTTTTTTAGCATCTACAAAATTGTCTTTTATCATTACCCTGAGGTCTTCTATATCCACCCTTTTGTCCATAAAATAAACCTCGCCTTTCTTTGTAATAAATACCGTCTTAACAGATTCTTTCATTGCTTCCGCAGTCTGTGATTCAGGGAGTTTAATCTTGATTACGGGCTCCTGTATTAAATGTGAGGTGAGCATGAAAAACAAGAGGAGTAAAAATACTACATCTACTAATGGAGCAATATTAAGATGAGCATGGTCATGTCTTCTTCGCTCAAAGTCCATTTTTTCTCCTCATAAAAAGACTTATGGTTATTTCTCTCAGGATAAATGCTATATCATCTGCCTGTTTCTCAAGATAATGATGTCCTATATGAATAGGGATTGCTACGAGTAAACCTGCTGCAGTGGTTATAAGCGCTTCCCAGATGCCACCTGCGAGCATTGAGGGATTAACGCTTGTGCTATTTGAAATAACCATAAAAGCCTTTATCATTCCGGTAACAGTTCCTGTAAGACCGAGAAGAGGAGCTATGGTTGCAATAAGTCCAAGCCAGCTCAATCCTTTTTCGATTTCTCTTACCTGACGCGTACCTATCACAGATAATTCCTTTTCATCGCAACCTTGTTCAATGCCTTGAACAATAGGTAAAAGTAAAGGGTTTTTTAAGATTTCCTTACTATCTAAGGGCTTACCTATCCCATTGAGAATTTTTTTATACTGAATTAATTTATTCAACAAAATAGCAACCCCTATGATTGAGCAAAGCAAAATCGGGTACATCAAAAATCCACCTTTTAAAAAATAATCGACCATTAACCCCTCCTGAGAACGAATCTTATTGGCAGAAGCGCCTTTGATGCTATAGGTTTACCATTCTTTTTAGCAGGAAGAAAAGTAGATTTTTTTACGGCATTTATTGCAGACTCAACAAAACCATATCCTGCTTTTTCTACAACTTCAATATTCAAGAGATTACCTTTTTCATCAATTGTGAGTCTAAGCACCACCTTGCCTTCTTTCCCAAGTTTTCTGGCAAGTTCAGGATATACAGGGATCTCTCTGTGAAGAAAAGAAGGAGCAATCTCTGCACCAAATTCTGTCTCGATAGGTTCTAATGTACTCTCAATATACGCAGATTGAACAACAGGTGACGGACTTATTACTTCCGATACCATTGGTACTGGCTGAATAACCTCCTTGACCGACTCTACAACCTCGGAATCTTTTTCCTGCGGAGCAGAGATTTCAACAGGCTTGCTGATTTCTCTCACTATTTCCGGCGCTCTTTTCTTTTCGAAAATCGGCTTCACTATCTCCATTTTTTTTATTATTTGCTCCTTTTGTTTATTTGCATCTTCAATTTCAAAAAACAACTCTATTTCCTGAACATGCTTTTTCACAATGATTGAAACAGGCAACAAGAAAATTAAAAAGTGAATAAATACTGAAAATAATAATCCGTACTTTCTGTTCATATTCAATATCTGCTTTAAAGGATAATTTATAACTTTTAAAAATAAAAAGCCATGAAAGCTATGCATTCATTGCATCTTCAGCCTTCGTGGCTTGTTTTATTTTCTGGTTAAAATTTTTTCTATCAACCCTGCATGGCGTACTAACGTTCTTTCGTCAGTCCAGAGAGCTTTTCAATGAAGTCTTTTGCATTTGCAATCACATCTTTCACAATACTAATCCTTTGTAAATCTCCTCTATAATAGCCAGCAATATGTAGCTCATGATAGATCGTCTCAAACTGCCTTATCAGTTTACCGTTATATACTCCACCATATCTCTTCAATGACTTTTCGTATTCCTCAACCTTCTTTGGAAGCTTATCCCTCTCAACACCTTTGCTCAATAAAAACTCATCAATAGCCCTTAAAACGCCTAAATAGGCACATCCTAAAGCAGTTTTTACATATTTGATATCTGTATAATAATTATCCTCTACAGGAGACTTTGTCAAAATCTCTTTTGCGTTCTCGATGTACCTGATGGGTTCTCTTTTTTTCATAACGATTGGTTCAATGTAACAATTTCATCTTTGTGTTGTCAACATGTGAATATGCATTCGGGAATTCGTCGGATACTATAATTATTTTTTGGTATTGGGTCTCTGAGGATATATCAATAGTCGATAGCGAGAATTGCAAGAGTTATAGAAGCAGGCTACCTTCACCATAATAAAGCAAAGTGAAAACTGCAGACAACAGGTATTTTTCTGCGAAATGATTATAAAACAGATTATCAGGAGTCTACAAAAGAAGATGCAGGAACTACGCAAACACGAACGAACCGGACGACCACTGGGAAGTGAAAGTTTTATCAGAAAGCTTGAAAGATCTTTGGATAGAGTATTACATAAGAAAAAACCGGCAGGAAGAAAAGAGATGAGCAGATTGAGTATGGTGTCCTCGGAATCATGTCTTTTCAACAGCCTCTTAAGATTTCCCCTTAAATAAGTGTCTTTATCCTTGGATACACTAGGCGTGTATCTTTAAAGACTATCAGCGAAACATCTATGCCATATACTTTCTTCATAGTATCTTCGGTAATAACCTCATCGGGGCTTCCGGTGCATGTCACAGAGCCACCGTTCAAAATAACAACTTTATCCGAAAAAAGCATTGCAAGATTCGGATCATGGAGCGTCATAAGCACCGTCAGTCCTCTCTCTCTGGTTATTTCTTTCACTTTTTTCAATATGAGCACCTGGTTCCTGAAATCAAGGTGCGATGTCGGCTCGTCAAGAAGCAGGATGGGCGCTTCCTGTGAGAGGGCACGTGCAATCAGTACGAGCTGTCTCTCTCCACCGCTGATCTTCGTATAGGCCCTGTCACGCAGATGTAAGATGCCCACTGTATTGATTGCCTCTTGAGCAACCTCATAATCATATTTTGAAGGTGATGCAAATAATCCCACATGCGATACCCTACCCATGAGCACGACATCAATCACAGAATAAGGGAAGGGAGGTTCATGTTCCTGCGGCACAACAGCAAATATTTTCGCCCTTTCTGCATGAGATATTCTTGAAATGTCCTTATTCTCAAATAATATTTCACCTCTTTGTTGCTTCCACAGGCCGGTTATGCATTTAAAAAGGGTTGTTTTCCCGGAGCCATTTGGTCCAAGTATGGTAGTCATTCCGCCGGCCTGTACTCTGAAATCAACCCCTTTCAGAATATCTGACTCATTCCTATGCCTGAAATGTATTCCTCTAACCTCTAACATTTTTTATCTTCCCCAGCTTTCCTTCCAACCCTTTTTCATCAGATAAACAAAAAAAGGCGCCCCTGTTATTGCCGTTATTATCCCTACAGGTATATCTAAGTCAGTCAAGCTTCTCGCAATTGTATCTGCAAATATCATGAATGCGGCTCCTCCAGCCATACTTAAAGGTAAAAGGCTCTTATGGTCAGGACCCGTCATCATTCTTACCAGATGGGGAACCATCAAACCCACCCAGCCAATGATACCGCAGACAGAAACTGCAATACTTACTGCAAACGATGAAGCTGTGATAAAGATTATTCTCTCCCTTTTCACATTCACTCCCAGTGTCTTTGCTTCATTCTCTCCCAGGCTCATCGCATTCAGCCGCCATCTTATCAGAAGCACGGGAAGAAGTCCAGCAGTTATCCCGACCCCTGCAATCTTTACAAGTTTCCAGTCCGATAAAGAGAAGCTACCCATCAGCCAGAAGACAATGCTTTGAAGCTTATGCGGATCAACAAGGAATTTGACTATCGACACCATCGCAGTGAAAAAGGCTGAAATTATTACTCCGGAAAGAATGAGAGGCAGCCTTGATACTTCTCCCTGTGTTCTGCCAATCGTATATGTCAAAATAACCGCTATGATCCCGAAAACAAAGGCTGATATCTGAATAGGCAGATGAGGAAAAAACCCCACTGAGAGGGCACAACCAAATGCAGCGCCTGCGGATATTCCGAGGATGAAAGGGTCAACAAGGGGATTCCTGAATATACCCTGCAATGCCACTCCAGAACCTGAAAGTGCAGCGCCCACAAGTCCTGCGAGGGTCACCCTCGGTAGCCGGATATCGAGAATTACCGCCATCTCTTGTGTGTGTGGATTGCCTATAAAAGGGAAGAGCTTGGAGGCCAGAATCTTTAAGATTAAAAATGGTTCCACATGGTATGCGCCTATAAAAAGGGCTAACCACCCCGCTATAAAAGGAGACGCAATTATCGCTGTTTTCTGAATGGTTTTTTTCATCATGTTTTTAGTAATTCAAGCTAAATTCGTACCGCCTGCATTTTCTTCCTCTTGACTATTTCGGTCAAGTATTCAGTCTTTAAATCATTTATAGTGTAGTAGTCTGCCTTCAGCATCATGGCTATATCAAAAGCACAGTCTGTCTTTAAGAACTTGGACTTATCTTCTGTATCAATTACTATATAATCAGTGCCGCTTACATTGCTCAGCAAATTGGTCAGCTCTTTAATCTCCTCAACGACCGGTCTTCCTGAAAGACTTTGATTAGCCTTGCCGTCTGATACTAAGACAACGAGAAACCTTGTTAAAGGTTTTTTAAGCTTTGTATTTTTTATTAGTTTATATGCCATAAGAAGTCCAGCAGGCAAAGGAGTCTTACCACCCACAGGGATCTCAGCTAAAAGCTTGGATGCCATCTCATGGCTTGATGTGGGTGGCAGTATGATTTCTGCAGTATCCTTCCTGAAAAGAATCATAGAAATCATGTCCCTTTTTTGATAACAATCTAGCAAAAGCGACTGAATAGCTCCTTTAGTTTCTGTCATTCGCCTTTGAACTCCCATTGAACCTGAACCGTCAACCACAAATATAATGAGATGACTCATTCTCCTTTCTCTTTGCTTGTATCTAAGGTCTTCATCACGGATGATAAGCACGTCTTTCCTGTTTCTTAACTTCTGATAAGGTGCAGAAGCCCTCAAAGTTGCATCTATGGCTATATCATTACTATCCCTCATAATGCTCTTCACATATCTGCCAGACCTGTTACTTATCCGAGTTTTCGTTCTTTTTCCTGAGGTCGAACGAATGATTCTATCTTTACGGAAAAATAGTCTTTTTATCTTAAAGGCTCTGCCAATATCAAAGATCTCTTCTTTAGGAGGTAATTTCCTGTTTCGATTATTTGATTCATCTTTGTAATCTTCTGTGTATACATCTTCTTGAAATTCTTTTTCTTCGAGTGGTTGCATTTTATCTTTGTCTCTTGGTGTGTCTTCTTTTTGCTTCTGAGGTACTTTCTGCTCCTGTTCATAACGGTCCTGCTCAATATTTTGGAAAATCATCTTTCTATAGGCAAGAACAAGAGGCATAACAGTATCAACATCTTCCTTTGTTACAACATCCCGGCCCTGATATGCTGTATAAGCTTTTGATGCATAGGTTAGATAAATATCTCCCCTATGTCCGGGGATAAAATACTGAATGCCCAACCCTGTTATATAATCAATAATGTGCTCAGGCAAAACAACCTTTTGAAGAAACGTTTTGGCTTTATCAATCTTTGTTCTAAGCTCCGAATCACTATTTGCATCGATAAATGTAGTATTATCCTTTAAAGCAAGTTTTATAATTTCTATTCTCTGAAAGGTATCAGTCACTCTCTCCCATACGACGCACATCCCGAAACGGTCCAGTAGATGCGGTGAGATTAAACCCTCTTCTAAGTTCATGCTTGCTATAATTATGAATTGAGCAGGTTGTCTCGTAGCTATTCCATCCCTTTCGATGATTAACTCACCTCTACTTTGAACCTCAAGAATTAGCGAGACGATCTCCTGTGGCAACAGATTTATATCATCTATGTAAATAATTCCACTATTTGCCCGTGAGAGAATACCCGATCGTAAAACCCTCCTGCCTCTTTTTAAGGTCTCTTCGATATCTATCCCGCCTAATAGGGCGTCTTCTGTGATGTTTAATGGCAGTTCAACAAAAGGCATCTCATCAGGAAGCAAGCTCCTGAAAAGCCTTGAGAGGGTCGTTTTGCCAGAACCTTTTTCGCCTATAAACAGGATTCCACCACATCGTGGGTCAATTGCGTTTAGTATTAACCCTAACTTAGCATAATCCTGTCCGACGAACTGGGTAAACTCCATTGCTAAATTCCTGCTATTAATGACTGGAGTTTTTCGCTTTTGCTTTTTATATCTTCAAAGGGTAGTCTCTTAAGTCTATGACCCAAAGCAAGTCGTGCTGCATCTTTTATGTCTTCTTTTTCTATTATATCTCTGGCCCTGAACGCTGCAAGGGCTCTTGATGCTTTCATCATAACAATATCTGCCCTGTGACCATCAAGATTTAATGGGGATGTGATATCAACTATGGATTGAAAATTTTCTTCTGTTGGTTTAATCTTTGTAAGTATTGCCTTGGCTTTAAGAATCTTTTTTCTTAGCTCTTTTTGAGACCTCTGCCACTTCCTTGAAAAACCCAATGGATCTGTATCAAATTCTAACTTTCTTTTTAATATCTCTTTTCTCTGGTCTTGTTCTGTGACGGTCGTAACCTGCACACAAAGACCAAATCTGTCAAGAAGCTGAGGTCTTAAGTCCCCTTCTTCCGGGTTCATAGTCCCTACAAGTATGAATCTTGCTGGATGACTGAATGACACACCTTCACGTTCAACTGTATTAACACCCATTGCAGCAGAATCCAGCAATAAATCGACTATGTGATCATCAAGAAGGTTAACCTCGTCGACATAGAGAAAATTTCTGTTTGCCTCAGCCAGTATGCCAGGCTCGAATCTCTTTTCTCCCTTTTTTAAGGCATATTCAATGTCAAGGGTTCCTACAAGTCTGTCTTCAGTTACGCCGAGAGGAAGGTCTATTACCTTCATCTTTTTCTTCGTTTGTTTAAGCTGCCCCTCTCTATTTAAAGCCTCTTCGCATTTAGTGCAGAGCTTGCCTGTTGGGTCACAATTAAAAAGACAATTTTCTACAGCTTTGATATCAGGTAAAAGCTCGGCAAGTGCTCTTACTGCTGTGCTCTTTGCTGTACCTTTTTCACCCATTATCAGGATCCCGCCAATAGACGGATCGATAACATTCAGGATCAGGGCCGTCTTCATTTCATCTTGATTCACTATTGCTGTAAAAGGAAATATCAATTAGTAACCCCCTTTAACTTTCTCTACCCTTTCTCAAACCAGGATTTGTTATAAGAGACCCCATAGACCTTTCTGAAGAAACCGTCAGCGATCTCTTCAAACCTAATATCCTTAAATTGCTCAGGATAGACCTTCATTGCCATCCATAAGGCAGTCACCGCTATAGCAGGTGAAATAGTTGACCACTCAGGTGACTTCCAGATCCTTCCGTTTTTAACTGCATTAACAAGCTTCCACTGCTGGTTTTCTTTCAGGTCTTTGATCTTAAACTCGGTCGAACCCCACCATAAAAAAATATGATCGGGATTCCACTTAATTATCTCTTCAAGGGAAGTGCTAAATTGACGCTGTTGAACATAGTCTGCTGGATTTTTCACATTTATAATTTTGAAGATTTCAGCTATCATTCCACTATTGCCGTTGACATTCGTAGATTTTGAGTAAGTCCATATTGCTTTTTTGCGCTGATCGGGCAGAACCTTTGAACACCTTTTTTCAATAAGCGTGAATAAACTTTTCATCTCGCTAATAATTTCTTCCGCTCTTTCAATCTTTCCAAATATGTTTCCATGGAGTCTGATTACATCATAAAGTTCATCTATCGAATCAGGAAGAACCGCTATCACCTTTATCCCTCTTTCCTTGAGAAACTTAACTACATCTTCCCTCATCGTCCATGTAATAACAAGTTCTGGATTAAGAAACAACAGATGTTCCACATTGATATCCAGGCCAGTGCCAGGCGAAGGGATGTTCCTTACGTCAGGCTTTATTGCATTGATAAAATGATTATCATATGCCCATCTGCCTATACCGACGAGTTTATCCTCGCACTTTAGTGCAAATATAAGCTCGTATGTAAGCAATGAGACCACTCTTGTGGCAGGGATTTTAATGGTTACTGTTCGACCAAGCTTATCGGTATAGGTAAGTTCCTTCGGTAGTGCTGAATTAATTGGCACTAACACGAGAAAAAGTAGTAAAACTATCACTTTTGACATCATACTTTCTCCTCTATGAATGCTTCAAACTCTATAAGGGCATTTATTAGCATTTTTCTTTCTTCATCATTTGGTTTCCAATAGCCTCTTTTGTCAGCTTCAAGTAATCTTTTTAAAATATCCATTGTTGCCCACTTATTTGCATCAAGCAATCTTTTTTTAATATCCTCATCAAATATAAATCTCTTTGTAATGTCTTTCCAGATTTTCTCATCAACACTGCCTGTTGTTGCAGATAGCCCTAGTATGTTTTCGACCCTATCAGCAATCTTTTGTGCACCGTGAAATCCATGATCAAGCATTCCGTCAATCCATTTCGGATTGAGAAGCCGTGTTCTTGCCCCTTTTGTTATTATGTAGCCGATGTCCTCTGTCTCGATAATTTCTTTTGTTACATCGCTTATAAGCATCTCAGGCTTCTTACCCTTGATAGTCTGAACAGACCTGCTTAAACCCCCAAAGAACTCGTAGTAATGATCAAGGTCAACTATGTCGTAATCATGGGAACTCCGTACCTGCGAGACGAGTTCTACATTTGATAGGTGTTTTACATATATTTTTTTAGCAGGCAGGGCATGCACATTGTCAGCATGTATATAGCTCATAGAATTTATAAAAACATCTGAAAGCTCATCTTCTGTTTGCCAAATACTATCTTCAATTAATGGCAACATCCTTGTACCATACTCGCTGGATGGAGGTCCGAAAATCCTTGCTGTGGCTAACTTTTCAAAAAGTTTTCTGTCTATTACTCCTTCCATTGAGTTAAGCATAGCTTGTGAGTGTTTTTTTACATAATTTAAGTTTGTATCTTCATCAAGGGTACTTACGTGTGCAACTGCCCTATTTATTAGGTCCATGAGATTTGGGAACATCTCTCTGAAAAACCCGCATATATTTATTAAACAATCAATCCTTGGCCTCTTAAGCTCTTCTAAAGGGATTACCTCAAGCCCGCGGTAAAGACCAAATCCTTTCTTTATTCTCATACCAAGATAGTGGAATATCTGTCCTATTGTCTCTCCCTGGGTCTGGGTAGTCTCAAATCCCCATAATATAACTCCAACTGTTTCAGGATACCTTTTGTATTTCTCGTAATATATGCGAAGAGTATTTTCTGCAATCTCTTCACCTCTTGCCATAGCAACCTCGGATGGTATTTTCAAAGGGTCAAATTGAACAATATTTCTCCCTGTAGGTAAAACTTCAGGGCTTCGTATAACATCACCGCCTATTTCTGCCTCTATAAACTCAGCTTTTAGTCCTCTTATGAAGGATTGAAGCTCGTTTGAATTATCAGCGAAGCCTTTTGCTACCTTTAAAGCATATGTGAGAAGACTCTTAAGTTCCGTAGATTTCAGTTCGCTGAAACAATGTTTTTGAGAAGTCCCTTTTATATCGCCCTGATTTAAAAATTCGTTTATAAGTTCATCTACTATGTTATCGAGTCCTTCAAGTTCACGCTCTTTATTGATGAGTTCTTTAAGGTCACTAGTATCTGCAAGGATTTGATAGATTGACTTATAAGAGTTATGGTTGTATCTCAAAAATAACTTTAAGAATTTGGCTATCGCATCTGTATCATATCTTCTTCCAATTACATGAAGTCCCTTCGGGATGATTGTTCTTTTCATCCTGTATAACTCGTTGTGAATAACATCTATATCCTGAACATTGATGCTAAGAGTTTGAGCCCTCTCATATATTTTTTTCTCTAATTCTTTTGCCCTAATAGGATCATTAATAGAAGCCTCGTTAAACTCATGAATAAGGTCTTCAAGTTCTGCATATTCTTCGTATAAATCCGATGTCGTATAAGGTGGTGAGTTATAACTGATAAGGGTTCCGTATAATCTCCTCTTTGCTATAGTAGCCTCAGAGGCATTTAATACATGGTAGATATAGAGATTTGGCATGTCACCTATAAGTATGTCAGGGAAACAGCTATTACTCATTCCGACTTCTTTGCCTTTCATGAACTCAGCAAGACCGTGTGTTCCCACATGAACTACTGCATCTGCCTGCCAGATTTTCTCAAGCCAGTAATAGAAGGCAAGATACTGGTGATGGGGTGGTTTGGTCTTATCGTGGGCAGCTTTTTTTAAATCATCCTGTTTTAACGGAGGTCTTGCAGGCTGTAATGCAAGGAGGATATTTCCAAATGCAATTGCGGGGATAAGAATATAATCTCCTGCAGTCATTACATTACCTGGCGGTTTTCCCCAAAACTCAATAACGTCTTTTCTTACCCCTTCAGGCAACTGATCGAAAAACTCAATATATTCATGAATATGGAGCTTGAAGCACTTTTCATAGGTTAGATTATTGTCAATCCATTCCCCGGAATTAACCATTCCATATTCATAAGCAAGTTCATCCAAGGGCTTGTCCGGTATCTCAACTATATATCCTTCGGACTTAAGCTTTTTCATGAGCTCGATCACACTATCAAAGGTGTTCAGATATGCAGCACCTCCTATGTTAGATTCTCCAGGTGGATAGCCATATACTATAAGTGCTATTCTTTTTCTCTCGTTAGGCAATCTCTTAAGCTTCCACCATTTTTTTACTCTTCCGAGGATTCTTTCTACTCTGTCATAAATAGGTGTTAATTCATTAGAGTTAAATTCATACCCTGAGACCTCTTTGAGTCCACATGAAGGGATTGGCTCTATGCATCCGTCAAGTTCAGGCCATGTGACGGCTGTTATAATCTCTATCTGTGAGAGACCTACATCTGATTCAAGCCACTTCTTGATGTCTCTTAAGAACATGGGACAGAGGCAGAAAACCGGGACATCAAGTTTTTTGAGAAGATTTTTTGTAACCGATGCATCCCCACCAAAAGGACCGCCGTTAAGCCTGAACCACATGAAATTTAATAGGGCATCTACTACAGGCTTGTCTTGTGAAAAAAAGTACTCCCTGATGGCCGATATATTGTTTATGCCGTCTGAAAAGACAGGAATAAAGTTGAACTCTCTTTGAGCTCTATTAATAACATATTCTATGACACCTTTATTTTGCTCAAAGTGTGCGCCACCATAGAAAAGTATTCCTAAAGTAGGCTTATCGGAACTTAAAGGTTTAACTTTTGTGAATTCATGAAGTGACTGAAAAAATCCCTTTTCTGGATGAAATATCCCATACTCGGCTATCTCAAGTGGAGGCTTGATTTTAGGAACTTTATAACCATAATATTTTGCAAGCAGTAAAAACATGTTATAGCAATTTTCTGTACAGGCATAGCTCCAGTATCTCATCAAAAGCGCATAATTTCTTGCATCCTTAAAGACACCCGCGGGCATCAATCGCCCGACGATGTCTATTATCTTCTGAATCATCTTTACTCTCTTGATCATAGATTGGGGGGTAGCAGAAACCTCTTCCAGGGTGCTTTTTTTGCTGAATCGGGACATATCGAAAGACCCAAGACGACCAAGAGAAAAGAGGGCAGGAGTACCTAAAAAGACTATAACTGTCTTCTTGGCTGAGGTCACTGTCAAATGTTCAACCAGGATATCATCTAGCCTCCCTCCCCCTCGAACATCTATGAGCACTGCATCTGCCCACTGTAAATAATCTAAGATCTCTCGCTCTAACACCCTTTCTTCTGAAAAGTCTCGAGGCGATATCAGGACAGTATTAAGCTCAATCCCCTGAGACCTCACCCTTTGAACAGCCTCTGCTATATGCCTGCCTGCTATTGTGCTTATCCAAAAGACATTCACTCTTTAGAACCTCAACTTACACTCTACAAACCAAGACCTGCCAGGTTGTTTATAAAAATAGTAATACTCCCTGTTGAAGATGTTATCCAGCATAAGTGATACGGTGGCATAATTTGTCAGTTTATATGAAATCTTTGCATCAGCAATAAAGTAAGGGTCATAAGAGCCATAGACATTGTTAATACTATCTCTATTTTCATCGTTACCATAAACTTTACTACGATATCTACCAACAAAAGAAGCAGAAATATGACCCTTCTCAAACTCTGCTCCAATATTAAACATCTTTTTGGGAATGCCAGTAATCATCTTTCCTTCAGTAGCTGGCTTTGCCGGATTCTCAGTTATCTCGGCGTGGGTATATGTAAAGTTGCCAAAAAATTTGAGCATATTACTTATCTTCTGCTCAATCTCTATCTCTACACCCTTGCTTTCAGCCTTTGCAGCATTAACCATCTCTACAACGGTCCTCATTCCAATCTTCTGCCCAGTATCTCTTGAGTAAATAAGGTCTTTCAGGTAATTCTCAAAATATGTGATTTTTGCCTCAGAACCTGCCCAGAGTTTTTGAGCAATGCCGATATCCCAAGATGTAGAGGTCTCAGGTTTAAGATCATGGTTGCCATAAATGAAAGAACCTGGTGTCATAAATCTCCTGTAAAGTTCTATGATCATTGGCGGCCTGAAAGCCTTTCCCACGGATGTCCTGAGCGTAGTCCTCTCAAAGGGTCTATAAACGAGCGAAATCTTTGGGCTAAGGTATGAATCACTTCTTGAAGGATGTTCTTTGGTAATCTTATTGATTACGTCATTTTCATATCCATCAAATGTCTCCCACCAATCATAGCGAGCACCTGCATAAGCAGTGACGTTTTGTAGAAGCATAATCTCGTCCTGAACAAAAATGGAATAACCTTTTTCTTTTCCTTTTGATTCATATCTGAGGTTAGTCTTAGAATCTTCGTCTCTCCAATCTTTTAAATCATATTCCTTTGTAGTTGCCTTAGCATCCTTGTATGAGCCTCCAAAAGTCAAAAGATGGGATTTGAATAGAGGTAGGATAAATTGCATATCAATGTTGTAGCTCTCAGCTGGTGTATTATGAGTAAGCCCTGGACCACCTGTAATTGTTGCAAAAGCTGTTTGAGCACAGCCCGTTATTATTCCCACACAGGGTGTGGTGAATAAGTATTTATCCGAGTCATGAATACCGAAAGAGAACTTCATCTTAAGAGAGGAGAATTCTTTATCAAAACTCACGCTATAAAGATTAATCTCTTTTTTAATGTCTCCTGCCAAAAAAACTGATTGATTGACAACATTAGGTGGCACTCCATATTCCCAGACTGTGTTGCTTTTAGAATCTTTTAAATATGAATGTGGTTCATCATAAGAACTGCTTCCATAAATCCTTGAAAAGGAAAGAGCGAGATTTGTTTTATCATCAAAATCATATCTAAGCTTAAATCTTAAACCACCACTATAGCCCTTTTGATCACCTGTATCACCTATTAGAAACCTCTTATCACCTGTAGGGTCAGAAGTTACATTCCATCCTGTTATGGTTGGAGGTGGCTGTACTCTTGATAGAACAAAAGTCGTAGGAAAGCCATTTGCGGCTTCATAATTGTAGCTTATAAAAAAGTTTAGTTTATTACTGAAAATTCTATCCCCATAGGAGAGATATATATTTCTTAAATCATCGAGAGCCTCACCCCTATCAAATCCAGTTCCATATCCCGTCTTAAATACAATCTCTCTCTTTTCTGGCATTTTAGTGATTATATTGATAACACCACCCATAGCAAGCCCGCCATAGAGGCTCGAAAATGGACCTTTTACTACCTCTATTCTTTCGACATCCTCAAAATTTAGCCCACTAAACTTAAGGGTACCTCCCTGTGGATCCTGTAAAGGAATTCCGTCTAATAAAATCAGATTTCTCCTGTATCCGGGTATTCCTCTCAATGAGACAGAGTCAGTAGGGGTATCCATGATCTCTCTCGTCCTGTGGACATAAACTCCAGCATAGTCGTTGAGTGTATCATCAAGGGTTTTAATAACCATTTTTTGGATCTCCTCTTTTGTTGCGACATTAACCGAAGCTGGCACATCCTCAATCGTCTTTTCAGTCTTGGTGGCTGTAACAACAATCTCCCCAAGCTTTGCCTCCTCCTTCTCCTCTCTTTTTATCTCTTCTGCTATTGAGAATGAGGCAGTTATCAATAGTC
>FWPV01001412.1_pt1 | contig 66666 bp, 56 predicted proteins | sample 2228371 | NCBI WGS metagenome assembly FWPV01 (sample SAMEA103939776, study PRJEB20133) | metagenome
CCGCCGCGCGGACCTCGCGCGTGCCGAGGGCGCCGGCGGGACGCAAGTACGCGTGACGAGCGAGGTTCTCCTCGCTCACCATCACGGCGACGTCGCGCCTCTTACGCCACAGCAGTGTCGCCGCCACAATGGAGGTAATGATCAGCACCCCTCCCATGGTGGGCGTACCGGCCTTATCCTGGTGCCGGGCCGGCCCCACCTTGCGGATATATTGGCCGATCTGCTTTTCAGACAACTTGCGGATGAGCCAGGGGCCTAAAGCAAACGAAATGACCAAGGCGGTTAAGCTTGCGCAGATGGTCCGAAACGTAATGTATCGGAACACATTAAATGCCGAGATCTCGCTCTGCAACGCATATAACCAGTAGTAAAACATGTTTTATCCAGTGATATTGAAAAAATCTAACAATTAATCTCCTCCCCCATCCTTCAGGGATTCCACAACCTCTTCCATGCCCATGCTCCGGGAGCCTTTCACCAAAACCCAGTCTCCGGGCCGAAGGTATTGACGCAGGGCATCTATAATTTCCTTCTTGGGTCCCATGACAATATGTTCCGCCGCCATTCCCGCGGCACGGGCCCCTTGGGCCAGGAACACCACGTCCTTTCCGGTTAAAAACAGTCGGCTCACCCCCGATTCCGCCGCCAGTTTGCCGATGGCCTCATGCAGCGCCGCGGATTGTTCCCCCAATTCCAGCATATCGCCGGCCACCAAAACCCCCCGCTGGTCTTCTTTTAAAAAAATCAACGTGCGAATGGCGGCTTCCATGGACGCGGGATTGGCATTGTAGGTGTCGTCGATCACATGGATCCCTGTTGGGGTTTTCAAAACCGACATCCTGCCTTTGCCCGGGGTAACGGATTCAATGCCGGCTTTAATATCGGATACAGAAATTCCCAAAATATGACCCACAGCCCCGGCCGCAAGGGCATTGTGCACCATAAACCGGCCCGGCAATCCCAAATCGATCTCAATCCGCTCATGAGATAGACACATGGTGAAACAAGATCCCCACCCTTTTTTCACGATATTTTCGCCCCGGATATGATTCTGCTCGGACAGTCCGAAATACATCACCTTCTGCGGGGTGACTTTGCCCAATTTCAGGCAATAGGGATTATCCCCGTTTAACACCATCCATCCATCCTCTTTCAGATGGTCCCGAATCTCCCCCTTGGCGGCCATGACATCTTCCACGGTGCCCAATCCCTCCAAATGGGCCGGCCCGATGGTGGTGATCACGCCAATGTCCGGCAAGGCAATCCCTGAAAGCCGGGAGATCTCGCCCGGATGATTCATGCCCATTTCCACCACGGCGGCCTGGTGGTCCCGGCTTAACCGCAACAAGGTCAAGGGCAGGCCGATTTCGTTATTTAAATTCCCTTTGGTATATAATGTATTGAATTTTCGGTTCAACACAGCGGCGACGAGTTCTTTGGTGGTGGTTTTACCGCTTGAGCCTGTGACGGCCACCACAGGTATGCCGGCGCGGCGGCGCTGAAACCGCGCCAAATCGCCCAATGCCGCAATCGTATTTTCTACGGCGATGACCCATATGCCCTTTGACACCCATTCGTCAACCGGTAAATTGACGCGCATATGCCGGCTGATGATAACCCCTTTAACCCCTTTGGAAATCGCATTATCGATAAAATAATGGCCGTCATGCCGCTCGCCTTTGACAGCCACAAACAGATCTTTTTCCGATATAGCCCGGGAATCAATGGAAACGCCTTGAAAAGCCGATTTGGCCGCATGTCCCCACGATGCGCCGGCTGTGGCTTGAAGAATGTCTTGGGCGGTCCAAGGGATCGGCTGGGGATCCTGCATGGTTATTTCTCCTCCAATGCATTCAACGCCTGTCTGGCTTTATCGCGGTCATCAAACGGGTACACATTTTTGCCGATGATCTGATAAGTTTCATGGCCTTTTCCTGCAATTAAAACCGTATCCCCGGGCAAAGCAGTATGAATGCCCAGATAAATGGCTTTTTCCCTGTCCGGCTCCACGGCAAATCCTTTCTGGGAAAAGCTTTTTGGAATTTCTTGCGGCGGATAATGTTTTATGGGCAATTTTTCCAAGCCGCTGAGAATATCCCGGATGATACGGTCCGGATCTTCGGTTCGGGGATTATCTGAGGTAATGATGGTTAAATCCGCATAGGAAGCTGCAATTCGGCCCATTTCCGGCCGCTTGGTGGCATCCCGGTCCCCGCCGCACCCGAACACGCAGATCAAACGCCCCTGCAGAATATCCTTTATGGTCGTCAATACATTTTCAAGGGCGTCGGGTGTATGGGCATAATCCACAAATACATGGCGGCCTCCTGGATTGGGAATGGATTCCAATCGCCCGGGCACATGGGTCACCGCAGCAATGCCCCTGGCCATCTCTGGAGCGGTCAGTTCCAAACAAACGCCAACGCCCAAAGCGCACAGGATATTTTCCAGATTAAACCTGCCCACCAGCGGCGAAGCAATGCGCACTTCGCCCATGGGGGTCTGGATTGTCGCGTCTATGCCGCGCTGGTCCAATTGGAAACAGACCGGATGCACCCTATGGGTTTTGCCGCACCCCACGGAAATCACGGTCATTTTATCCCCAAGCACCTGGGCCAGTTCCCGGCCCTTTTCATGGTCCATATACACGACGGCCCTGGCCTGCCTGTGTTTTGGCCCTAAGGTCAGACAATGGGTGAAAAACTTTTTTTTGCACGCCCAATATTGTTCCATATTTTGATGAAAATCCAGATGGTCCTGACTCAGATTGGTGAAAACGCCCACGTCAAACCAACAATGCCAAATACGATCCAAAGCCACGCCGTGGGAAGAGACTTCCATAACGACATGGGTGACGCCCGCTGTGCGCATATCCGCCAAAATCCGTTGAATATCCAAAGATTCCGGCGTGGTCAGAGGATTGGGATATGCTTTCTCCCCATACCGGTAATTCACGGTTCCAATGACCCCCACGGTTTTACCCGCCTCCTGCAACACGGATTCAACCAAATAGGCTGTAGTTGTTTTTCCGTTGGTACCTGTTATACCGATAATCAGCATGTCGGCCGAAGGATTGCCATAAAAATGCGAGGCAAGGGACGCCAGAGCCTTTCTCGTGTTGTGGACTTCAACCACCGGCACGGATATCACATCGGCCGGCCGTTGACTGACCACCACAGCGGCTGCGCCCCGGGAAACAGCATCCGCGATATACCGATGGCCGTCTGTCTGCCGGCCTTTGAGCGCCACAAAAATGCCGCCGGGTTTTACCTCATCGGACCGGTAATGAATCCCTGTAATCTCAGGATCCAAAGGCGCTGAGCGTTGAGAAAAATAGATCCGATGATGATGATCCCATTGATTCAGCAACGCCGACAGGTTCATGGACGGCGCCCGCTTTTGGCCGCAGCCAGCTTCACGCCTTCGGCCGGTGGCTCCGGAGGAACGTTTAAATAATTAAAGGCATGATAGACGATTTCCCTGAACACCGGCGCAGACACAATGCCGCCGTAATGGTGTTTTTGCGGAGAATCCACCACCACCAGCACGGCCAATTCCGGGGATTGGTCCGGCGAAAAACCCACGAAAACCGCATTATAATCGCAGTTATGATAATTTCCTTCGGCGTTGAGCTTTTGTGCGGTGCCGGTTTTCCCGCAGACCGTATAGCCTTTGGGCACGGCCCATGTGCCGGTGCCGCCTCTTTCCGTGACGGATTTCATAATGGTTTTCATGATCCCCGCTGTTTCAGGTGATATCACCCGGCGGACTTCCTGGGGCGGAAAGCTCTGAATGATTTTGCCGTTCACATCCGTGACAGCTTCCACCAGTCTGGGTTTCATCAGCACACCATTGTTGGCAATGGCCGATATGGCCGTGATCAATTGAATGGGGGTGACGGTCACGCCTTGTCCGAAGGCAATGGTTGCGTTTTCGATGGGTTTCCAACTACGATAGTCCCGGAGCATGCCCGGAGATTCGGCCGGACAATCAATGCCGGTAAGCTCGCCAAATCCGAATTTCTTCAGCGTTTCATAAAGAATTTGAGCCCCGATGTGTTCGGCGATTTTGGCAGTTCCGATATTGCTTGAGACTTTGATGATGTCATGCACCGTCAGGCTGCCATGGGGATGCGTATCATGAATTACGTTTCTGCCGATGCGATAGTTTCCGTTTTCACAGTAAAATACTTTATCCGGACCGCATTTCCCGGATTCAATGGCTGCCGCCGCCACAAAAACCTTAAATGTGGATCCCGGCTCAAAGGCATCGGCAATGGCCCGGTTGCGCCAGGTTTCTTTGGGATAGGCGTCGTAGGAATTGGGATTAAATGCCGGAAAATGAGCCATTGCCCTTATGGCGCCTGTTTTGGGTTCCATGACAATGGCGATTCCTGATTTGGCGTTTTCTTTTTCCACCGCGGTTTTTAAAGCGCTTTCCGCAATGTATTGAATGGCGCTGTCAATGGTCAGGATCAGGTTATTGCCTTCCGAGCCCGGTTCGCAGGTTTGATTGGTGTCAAAAATCCGACCCATGGCATCCCGCAAAATGGTCCATTGCCGCATATCGCCCTTGAGCGTTTCATTGTAATAAAACTCAAGCCCTTCCAAACCATTATCATCAATGCCCGCAAAACCCAAAACCTGGGCAGCCAACATTTTTTTGGGATAAATCCGGCAATGGGAAGGGAAAAATTCCAATCCCCTTATTTTGGCGCCTTCCAACAATGAGGCTTTGAGCGGGTGCACCATCCGGTCGATCCAAACAAACGGTTGATTGGATGACAGTTTTTTTTCCACGGCATTCGGATCCATTTCCAAAGCAGCGGCAATGATCTCCCGAGCCTGTTGACGGTTTTGAATCCATTTGGGATGAACGCCGATGGATACCACGTTGGTGCTCTCCACCAGTTCCCGGTATTTGCAGTCATAAATGCTGCCGCGCCGCGCCCGGCATTTCATGGATTTCTGGTATTCCATCGAGGCTTTTTGCGAGAGCATGTCGTCGGCGATGACTTGAAGGTAAAACGCTTTCAGCGCCATCAAGCCGAAAAGCGCTGTAAAAATGACGCCGACATAAGTAATGCGACGATTCTTTAATTCCAATCTTGTTCTGCCGATACGGATGGAGTTCATACTGCTATCATTTCATAATGATGATTTGCTCCGGCGCCGGCACCACGAGCCCGAACTGCTCACTGGCGGTTTTTCCCAGCACTTCCGGTGATTTCAAACGACTCAATTCAATAATGAGGTTTTTCTGCATATCCAAAAGCTTCTGCTGTTCCATAAGCGCGTTCGTGATTTCATAACTGATTCGAATGCATTGCACCCCGCACCAGGTTTTTACAAAAAACCCGATAATGAATAAAACCGTCAAGGCACCGGCAAACCATACATCCCGGGTTTGAATGATCTTGGGTTTGATTTTTCGGTTCATTTCGTCATTTGTTCCAATTGAGGCAAACCGTGCAATATCCCACGGGCAATATAAAACGATTCTGCGCGCGTTCCGGTGCCACAACCGAAAGAATCAACATCCCCATCACCAATATCCCCAGCAACACGATCTTAATGGTCTTCATAGGGTTCCCCGCTTTCCCCTAAATTCTTTCCAGGGCTCTCAAACGTGTGCTTCTGGCCATTGGGTTTGCCGCAATCTCCTGGGAGGTCGGTCGAACCGCATGCCGAGTAATCACCCGCGCGATTTGTTTCCTTCCACAGACGCACCTGGGTAAATCCGGCGGACAATGGCATTTCCCTTCCATATCTCTAAACCGATGCTTCACAATGCGATCTTCTAATGAATGAAAAGACAAAATACACAAACGCCCCCCCGGTTTCAGGGCATTTACAGCGTGTCCAATAAACGCATCCAATATTTCCAATTCCCGGTTGACGGCAATTCGCAATGCCATGAAAACCCGAGTGGCTGGATGAATCTTTTGTGAACGTTGGGCATGCCGGGGAATTGCCGCGCAAACAAGATCCGCAAGCTGTCTGCTGGTGCGGATGGGTTTTTGGGCGCGGGCCGAAACAATTTTTCGAGCGATTTTGCCGGCCCACTGTTCTTCGCCAAATTTGCTGAAAATTTCCTTAAGACGGCTTGCCGTCTCCGCGTTGACAATATGCTCAGCGGTCATGTCTGAATCCAGGTTCATGCGCATATCAAGGGGTTCATCGTTTCGGAAACTAAACCCTCGGCCGCTGGATTCAATCTGATACAGAGAAAGGCCCAAATCCGCCAAAACCCCGTCCATGGCGCCCATGCCGATTCGGGATAAAACAGAGGGGAGGTTGATAAAATTATCATGAAACAGCCGGATACGGGACGCATGATCACTCAACGCGGCAAAGGCATGGTCAATGGCGTCTTTATCCTGATCAATTCCAATCAAAAGCCCATCCGGCGCTGTCTTTTCCAAAATGGCTCCGGCATGACCCGCCCCGCCCACCGTGCAATCCACATATGTTTTCCCCGGTTTGCAATTGAGATATCGCAAAACCTCTTCAACCATTACGGGGATATGGCGGAACCTCATGGCATCAGAGCCCTAACTTTGCAATTTCGTTTTTAACCTCCTCCCGCTGCATATCTGTTTCTTCGAAAATCCGACGCTGATCCCGCCATCGTTCTTCGCACCAGATTTCAAAATATTTGCCCACCCCGACGAGCACCACTTCTTTCTCTAATTTTGCATCATCCCGAAGGGTCGGCGGAATAAGAATACGGTGTTGACCATCCAAGAGGCATTCGCATGAATTGCCAATAAATAACCGACGAAAACGACGGACCGCCTCGCTGGTTTCAGCCAACTTATTAAATTTTTCTTTGATTTCGTTCCATTGAAGGGGGGGGTATGCAAAAAGCCCTCCATCCATGGGCGCAAGCACAACGGAATAGCTCATGCTGTTCTTCAAGGCCACTTGAAATCGCGTTGGAATAATAATGCGGCCTTTTGAATCAATGGTGTGATATGAGCTCCCCCAAAATCCCACAATGGATCTCCTATTATCCAGAAATATCCACTTTTTTTAATTTTTATATGAATGAAAAGCAGTTTAATGTCAAGAAAAATAATTTATTTTATATATTTTCAATAAATATAAGATATTTTAAATTTTTAAATAAAAAAAATTTAGTGGAGTTTTGTGGAGTCTATTTTTTTATTTTTAGATGATATGGCAATCGCGAGATACAGGTGGATTCCAAATCCTCTGGAATTCGTCTTGGTTGATTGAAAAAACAGATCTCGTGAATCATCGGAGAGTTGCGTTTGTGCTGACCTGGAATTTGGCAGGCGGCTTTGCTGACCGAAAAACAACAGGTGCTTCGGCCATGCCCTTTGGGTCGATTTTCAATGCACGCACACGCCCGTGCATATAATCGACTCCCATGAGGCACGTTAGGAAAATCAAGAAAGGATGGCTGTTATGATTCAGACCGGACAGCCTGAAGAATACCGTTTATGGCATTGATGGAAAAAAAAGTTTCCCGGTCCAGGAGGGATGCTGGCAGGTGCCGCATATTGGCGTATACGGGGTCCCTATCCATGAGGGTTTGCATAATCCTTTTAACATCCGGGCAATTTCTTTGCTGCCGGATCACATCTACCCAGAGCGACAGCTGGGACTTGGCCATGGCCAAAATTTTCGGGCCTTCAGGAAATTGGCCGTAATGACCGAAACAAATCTTTCGGTGAATTTCAGGCCCCATGCGTTCCATGGATTCAAAAAAACCGTTAAGATCGATTCGGGCCGGGGTGGCCGGCCGAAGATACAAACAATCCTTTTGTATGAGCATGACGCCGAAAAGCTCGCCGCTGAATATCCATTCTTTAAAAATATAGCATTGATGATGCACGGCATGGCCGGGGGTGGATATCACCCGGATGCCGTCTTCAAAATCAACTTCAGATGCGCAAACCAGATTTTGAGCCGGCACCGCCTCCATCTTGCCGTAAGTCTTTGCCACATCCCCCAGCACCTTCAAAGACCCCTCCCACAAGCGGCTTGGATCCTCAAGATGGACGCCGGCCCGCTCATGGCACACCACCCGGGCTTTTTTAAACCGCTGGACCAAATGCCCAATGCCGCCGGCATGGTCCAAATGAATATGGGTGAGCAGGATCCAATCCAGATGATCAATATTTCGATTTTCCAAAGCCTTTAAAAGCGCGGGTATGGTGCAGGCAGGGCCGGGATCCACCAAAAACACACCCCCGTGCCCTTGATACAGCCAAGCCGAAATAAATCGGGTATATCCCAAATCAGGGATATCCAGATCGATTAACTCCAACATGCCATTGCTCCAAACATCCTTGAACGTTTGAAAATCAAACCCTGAATTTTAAAATTTAGCAGTCACGCTGTTCTGGGGGATTTGAGATTCTTTTTTAATGTTCAATGGGTTACGATATTCATTTCGTTGCCCAGGAAATCACCGCAATAATAAAAGGGACCTTCTGCTGCATGGGAACACATCTTAATGTTGCAAGGGTTTTTGGATATTTTCCAATGCTTCCCGGGCGGCGTCCCGAACAGCTGGGGCATAATTTCCGGCAATCACAGCCGCCAAAAAGGATGGAACCATGGGATGTTTTGCGCTTCCCAGCATATAGGCAATATCCCCTTTCACGCTGTCATCAGCGGATTCAAAACGCTCCCACACCGCCGCACGCGCTTGTTCGGCAAGATCAGGCCCCACTTCATCAAGATATTCCAAAACGGCCATGGCGCCTAAACGAACCAGCCATTGGGAATGGGCCAGCAATTCAATAAAAGCCGGGTAGACTTGATTGCTTCGGACCATCATCCGGGCAAGCAGTTGCGCATCCCCTGCTTCAATGATACCCCGAAGGGTTTGCGCACTTGCCCGGCCTGGATCCCTGCGGATCGCCATATCCATAATTTCCGAAATCCGTATGGATCCGGTCCACCGGAATTGATCGTCCATGATCACCGTGGGAACCGATCGAATCTGATCCTGGCGGGACAATTCGCCAAACATTTCGCCGTCAATGATTTCTAAATCAATTTTTGCTTCCCCATGGGCCGCTTTGCTTAAAGCAGAAACGATCCCAGGGCAGTATGGGCATGCAGGCGTAATATACACTTTTGCCTTCGCCGGCATCCCCATCTTCGACAACATGTCGGCGTCCCCTATGTCTTTTGCAAAACCCCCTTTAATCATTTCTAAAATCAGTGGAAGTTCCCGGGCCTTGGGAACGCCTCTATATTTGATTCGGGGATGAATGCGGAGATAAGGAAAGAGCTCTTCGATAGGATCCATTGCCACAACATGGACCTGTGGGGCCAGGTCCGTGAGCATCTTGCAAAAATCGCGGATCAGAGCGCTCCGGGGGTCTGAAGTGGAGGCAATGCCGATGCGCACCGGCGCCTTGAGATTCCGGCCCCATGTTTCAATAAGATTTTTTTCTTCCGGTGTCATATTCATGCCATTGGGTTAGAGAGGCAGGCGCAGGGATTCGCCGGATTTGGGCACTATTACTGAAAATCCATGATCCGCAAGCAACCGGGCGAAAGACTGAATCGGCGATTCTTCACCATGGACCAGGGCGATTTTTTTGATGTTTAAATTGGAATGTTTCAAAAAATACAGCATTTCGTTGCGGTCCCCGTGGGCGCTCAATCCGCCGAGTTTCACCACCCTGGCTTTCAACGGATATTCCTTATTGAAAAAACGAAGCAGGGGGGGATCGCCGGTTCTGCCGGCGGCCTCATAGGCTGCGCCTTTTTCAAGAATGCGTCGGCCCAGGGTATTTTCCGCCATAAAACCCACGATCAAAATCGTATTTTTCTCATCATGGATTTTGTATCGAAGATGATGCAGGATACGGCCGGCTTCACACATGCCTGAAGCGGAAATCACAATATGGGGGCTGGTTTCCCTCATCAGGGCCATAGATTCTTCCACGGATTGAATGAAACGGACTTTATCGAACACAAAGGGATTTTCACCTTTTTCCAGAAAATCCTTATGGGCCCGGGTATCATATGTTTCCGGATGTTCGGTGAATACTTTGGTGATTTCCGTGGACAAGGGGCTGTCCACATACACGGGAATTTCAGGGATGGCTTTACGGTAATACAGCTCATGAATATAATAGAGCAGTTCCTGGGTCCGGCCGAAGGCAAAGGCCGGGATGACAATGGTCCCGCCGCGGGCCACGGTTTCTGAAATCACCTGCTGCAAATGCGGTGCCAGATCCGTCAGTGGCTCATGGTCCCGATCCCCGTATGTACTTTCCATGATAAACAAATTCAGATCTCGATCCGCTGCTTCAAAATCCAAAGTAGGATTTTTTAAAATCGGCTTGTCAAATCGGCCGATATCACCGGAATAACCGATATTATACGATGCGCCGTTGACGTTGATCCGAAGGATAGAAATGGCCGATCCCAGAATATGGCCGGCGTCATAAAATTTGCATTGAATGTTTTTGCCCACGGTCACGGCCCTCCCATAAGGGATGCCGTCAAAAAAAGAAAGGGCGTGTTTGGCATCGTCTACTGTATAAATCGGCGAAATACGCTCCAGATGATATTTCCGGCAATACGTATTGATGGCTTCGGTGTTGATTTCTTCTTTTTCTTTTTTTAATATTTTTTCAATGGCTTTAACGCATTTACCGTTTTTCCCGGTCTCTGGGTGCTGGCCTTTCAGATCCCTTAACAGGCTACGAACCATTTTATAATTCAGGTACCGGGCGTCTGACTCCTGAATATGGGCGCTGTCCGGCAGCATATACCGACATGCATCCGCCGTGGCCCGGGTGCAGATGATCCGACCGGTGAATTTTTCTTTAGTCAGCAACGGAATGCGACCCGAATGGTCAATATGGGCATGGGATAAAACAACATTGGTGATAAGGGACGGATCAAAGGGAAGAATTCTGTTTTTTTGTTCTGTTTCTTTCCGCCGACCCTGAAACATCCCGCAGTCCAGAAGAATCCGGTCGTCATCAACGGTCAGCAGATGCATGGAGCCGGTTACTTCCCGGACGGCTCCGTAAAATGTAATATGCACGCGTGCGCTCCTGATATGGGTTGGAATAACGATATGATTGCCAATAACAAAGCAGCCGGGATATGTCAATCAATCCATGGGGCAAAAATGGCCTGGATTTTTAAAATCATCTGAACTATGAATAAGCCTGGGGGATAAAGTTAATTTCAATCCTTGCCGGCCATCGGCCTTAATGCCGTTTGACAGCCCTTACACCATGGGATATAAAGAACTGATATATCTGATGATGATTCCGGAATTTTCACTCAAAAAATTTAATACTTGGCATATCAAACAAAATACTTTGACGCGCAGAGCGGACATCTTTACTTCGACAGCGGCTATTCCATGTTCGATATTCTGCGGTTTATTTTTATTTTCAGCCCCATCATGAGCTTTGGATTCCATGAATCCGAAAATAGCCGCACAACATACCTATTACCGGTGGGCGATTTTTGTCATATTGGCAATCGCCTATCTGCTGGTGTATTTTCACAGACTGTCCTTGTCGGTGGTGGCAAACAATCTGGTCAACGAATTTAACACATCCGCTGGTGTTATGGGACTGCTTGGGTCCTTGTATTTTTATTGTTACGCGGCCATGCAGCTTCCGGCCGGTTTATTGTCGGACTCCATCGGCCCCCGGAAAACCGTGGCCTTCTTTCTTCTCATTGCCGCGGCAGGAAGCATTCTGTTCGGCCTTGCGCCCAATATAGAAACCGCATTTGCCGGCCGCATCCTGGTGGGATTCGGGGCTGCCATGGTGTTTATTCCCACCATGAAAATCCTGTCCCAATGGTTTTATCCCAAAGAATTTGCTTCAATGGCCGGGATTCTCAATGCGGTCGGCGGCATCGGCGTCCTGGCCGCCACCTGGGCGCTCAGTATCATGACAACGGTTTTTGGCTGGCGAATGTCCTTTGAAATCATCGGCGGCGGCACGGTTGCCATTGTGATTTTGAGCTGGATCATCGTCCGGGACCGCCCCCAAGACAAAGGCTGGCCGTCTATTTTTGAACCCGAACAACTCCATGCAGGCCAGGGGCAGACGCAGATATCCTTAAAAAAAGGATTGCAGCAGGTGGTGTGCGAAAAATATTTCTGGCCCGTGGCCATTTGGTTTTTCTTTGACTGCGGGCTATTTTTCGGATTCGGCGCGCTCTGGAGCGGTCCTTATCTCATGCACGTATACCACATGTCCCACGAACAGACCGGCGCGATTTTAAGCATGATCGCATGGGGTATGATTCTGGGAAGCCCGGTGATCGGCCTGATGTCGGATAAATTCTTTAAAAGCCGGAAAAAACCCTTTATGATCTGCGCGCTGATGTTATCACTGGAACTGCTGGTGTTTTATCTTTTTCCATCCGGATTATCCAAACCCGCCCTGTTTCTGATGTTTTTTCTCTTATCCGTGTGTTCGTCGGCCATTGTCATCATGGGATTCACCACCACCAAGGAGTTGTTTCCGGTGCAGATCGCCGGCACATCCGTTGGCGCGGTAAATCTTTTTCCTTTTTTGGGCGGCGCGGTGTTTATGCCGCTTCTGGGCCTCGTATTGGATGCATTTCCCAAAACCCCATCCGGCGGATACGCTTTGAAAGGATATCAAATGATGTTTTTAATCCTTCTGCTTTCCTCGATGGTTTCTCTGATCTGCACTTTTTTGATGAAAGAAACCTTTCAGAAATAAAAAAAGCCGCGGCTGCGGCTTTTTTTATTTCTGAAGATGGCGCGGCAATCCGCGCCCTTAGATGAATTGACTTAAAAATTACGGCAAGGTGACCGAAGCGCTCGTTTTAAGATTTTGTGTGGGATCATAGATATAGCCTGTTGCACTCACGTTGGTTACAGTGAAAGTGGCAACTCCTTTTTTAGTTGTTTTCTTTGAAACAAAGGTTGCAGTACCGTTTGACCCGGTTATCAAAGAACCAACGCCTGTCACCACGCCGGACCACTTTCCCGTGACCGTGGCGCCGGACATCAGACCTCCTGATCCGTTTTTAATGGTCACAACGGCCGTTGCGGTCTTGCCGGTTTTGGATGTTGTATAAGACATCGCAATATCGGACACATAAACGACTTTGGTGGGATCGGGTAATACGGTTATCACCACGGAATCCTGATCCGAAGCGCCCATGTTGTCGGTAACCGTCAATATTGCTGTATAAGTGCCGGCGGCCATATATGTATGACTTGAAATGTCGCCCAAGCCGCTGCTGCCATCACCAAAATTCCAATTATAAGAAACAATGCTCCCATCTAGGTCACTAGACCCGGATCCATCAAACTGCACCAGCAACGGGGCATTTCCGGATAGGGGTGAAGCAGACGCCACAGCCACAGGCCGGATGTTTCCGTCATTATAATAATAATCCACATAGGCATACGCCTGGGAAGCATCCACCACTTTGGGAACGTCATAACAGACAGTTTCAATATTGCCGTTGAGTACATCAATAAGCTTAAATGAAGACAATGTGGCCAGGTCACCGGCGGCCGCATCATACATGCCTACATAATACCGATAGGTATCTGCGGCGCTAGCAGGGGCAATGTCGGTGAAATCAAACACAAAAGTGCCGTCAATGGCGTTGGTGGAGCCGTCAAATGCATAAGGGCCGCTGTTGTATTTGGCGCTGTTAATCATCACAGCCGTCCAGACGGTGGACGGCGTGGTGCGGGTCAGGTTGGATAATCCCAATGACATGCGGAGCTGATTGCGAACCCGATGATTTAAGGTAAACTCAGCCACCATGGCGGGTTGATATGACGAACGGGCGGTCACCCAGTGCACCCGGGGCGGTGAAAAGCCGGTTACCCGTTTGGCGCTGGGCCCGCCGGGAACCGCCGATGGATTTTTCAGCGCATCATAGGCCATCCAGCAGAAACCGGACTCGCCCCATCCCGTGCCCCAGGAATTGGCGATTCTGAATGCGCCTTTTTCACCTGAATCCACGGTTCCGTTTCCATTGATATCCACCCAAATATCGTCATTGTAACCAACCAGGGTCATGCCATGATACCCGCTGGTACCGTTCACCCAGAACACGCAATTTTTCCCCACGTATGAATCATCAGCGGTTGTGGAGGGATCATTGCCGATGGTTTTCCACTGCCATGAACTAATATAAGTGGGAAGATTGAGGATGTAGCCATTGACGAGCATCTGTTTGACCTGGTTGATCCCTGCGTCCGTATTTGTGCCGTCCACATAGCCATATTGATCAAACCGGCGATTAATGGCATCCCGCCACACGGTTTTATTCATGCACCAGGCGCGATAATTGGCCGGGTCGCTGGTGGAACCGTTATAAGGAAATTCAGCCATGGTGGCGCACCCGTGCTTCTGGCCGATTTCATAGGCCCAGTAATACCAGCTGCCATTTTTGTAATCTCCGCCATTGACCATATTATATGTCCATTTGGGGCTAAACCGAAAGGCGGCACCACCGTTTTTCGCATCCAAATCCCTCGCCAGGGCATACATGTATGTCATGGCATAATAAGTGCCATTGAACACACCGCAGGAACTAAAAGATCCCTGAGAAGCAATGGGCGGGAAATATTTCAGGACGCTGTTGTCCACAGAAGAAGGCAATACCATCGGCGCCAGGCTGGTTTCTCCTTCGGGCGCAGGTGCACCGCCGACTACGCCTTCGATTTCCTGGCCGAAATCCACCACAATCGCTTCATCTGTGCTGAGTTTGTTTAATCCCTTGGCTTTTCTGGCTTCATTGACGCGGGCAAGCCCAAGCTTGTTTAATTTGACATTTTTTACCCGAAGATGGTGGGTGTTCTGATATCGAAGCTCTTCGGGCGTGAACTCCGGCAATCCGGTCATATGCGGATCATTATCTTCTGCAATAGCGGTTCCAAAAATTCCGAATCCGACCACCAGCGCAACCGCCAGAATGCCGATCCATTTTTTGGCGATTTTCTTGATTGAATACATTTATTTTTCTCCCTTCCCCCCTCTGAGGTTAATGGTTATTTAAAATTATTATACGCCCATGGTCAATTAAAATTCAATAAATTTTTTGCAAGGAATATGCCATATTTTTAATCCTAATAAGATATGATGAAATATCATCCTGTTATTCAGTTTCTACCATAATCTTTCCCAAAAATCCCAAGGAACTTTTCGAACAATTTTTTGTATGAGAAATGACAAATCTTGTCGGATCATCCAAGACAAAAAAAGCCCCGCCTTGTTTTTCAAGCGGGGCTTTTTGGATTATCAATTTAAAATGGGCAGGATTCTAAATTTCCAACCAGGAATCCGAATACAGCGTCCTTCCGAGAATCACGTCCACGGTTTTGACATAATCGGCCATTTCCTTGGGCAGGGTGTTGGCCGGCGGCGCTTCGCCGTCCATGGCTTTATGAACCATTTCCACAATATCCGGCCGTTTGCCTTTGGCGATTTGGGTCAATTTCTCATCCAGCGGATCGGAAATCACGGAATACATCCCGTAACGTTCCAGCATGATCATGTATGTTTGATTCAGAATCGGCCGCAGATGGGCGGGGGGGCCGTTGGAAATATTGGACAAACCACAGGTGCTCTTGGCGCCCGGCGCAATGTCCGGGAGCATCTGCTGGAACGCCAGCAGGCTGAGCGCTTGCGGCTGCTGAATATTCACCGGGGTGACAATGCCGTCCACCCAGATTCTGTCATTGGTAATGCCCGCTTCATTGGCGGCATACAGCAATTCCACGCACAGAGCAGCCCGTTCGTTTTCATCCCGGGGCAGACCTTCCGGACCCCACATGAGGGCGATAAAATCAGCGTTATATTCTGCGGCAAGGGGAATCATCCGCTGGTACCGCTCGGGTCGGCACATGATGGAATTGATCAGCACCGGCCGTGGGGTGGGCTTATACACTTTCAGCGCAGCTTCAATGGCGTCGATGTTGGATGTATCCAAGGCCAGGGGGATGTCATCCACGACTTCCTGAACGGTCTGAACCACCCACGGCATAAGCTCCACACCGTCTTTCTTGGCCGGCCCCAAGTTGATGTCAATATAATCCATGCCCTTGGCTTTTTGCATAAGCGCTTCTTCCTGGATCGGCTTGGGATTTCTTTCCTTAAATGCCGTGCCGATTTTTTTGGACATGACATTTAAACTTTCACCAATACATAACATATCCTTCCTCCATTTGTTTAATTTTTATCTGGATTTTAAAAATGCCGGGATATGGGCGGCTTCTCTGGGCCCCACCACCACGGACCACTCGGTCCCCAGTTCTTCTTCCAATTCGCCCACAATGGCGGCGGCGTATCCCGGGATGATCACCTCTTTCTTTTTCACCTTATCCGCAATGCCGCTCTTTTTGATGAACGCCCCCACGTCATCTCCGGAGAACTTGCCGGCTGCCCAGGCCGTCATGACCGAAAGTCCTTCTGTGTCCTTGATCAGCAGCCATGCAGGAACTTTGCTGCCTTCGATTTCGCCGGATACAATAAAATACGTTAGGGCAAAATTGGTGGTGACCAACACCGGTGAGTTTTCATTGGGGGTTCCGATTTCATAAATGCCCTGGGTGACGGTCATGGGCCGCTGGGGGTCTGTATAGATATTGAGCCGTTCCAGCAACAGCGGGAACAAAGATTCGGAGGTAAAATCCGAAAGCACGGTGATGGCGCCGTATTTGGCGATGAACATGGCGGCGATCAACGTCTCCATGTCATTGTTGGATGCCATTTCACACGGGAATGTAATGGTGGGGAATCCCAAAGAGCGGTTCCCGGCCTTCAAGGCCGCCCGTCGGATGGCAATCTGATCCTGGAAAGCCTGTTTGATTTCCCGGGAACCAGAATCAATGACCAGTTTCTTTAAACCCATACCCACCAGTTTATCGGTGAGCGGAATCAATGCTTCCACCGAATCCGCCTTCACCGCCAACGGCAGTTCGTTTTCCTTTGCCAGCGCGCCGTAGGCATCCACCGTCGTTGTTGTCGCCGCATAAATCAAGGGCTTTTTAAACTTGCAGGCTTCCACCCCGGCTTTCATGACATCGGGGTTGTCTGACATAAGAATCACATTGAATTCTGATGTTTCAGCCACAATTTTGGCGGTTTTGGCGAATGCATCCTTATTGCCGTTGACATCGGCCACAGCCACCAATTCTGGTCGCAGGTTCAATCCCACCCGCTCATATTGAAAGGCATTCCATGTTTTCAATTTGGCCTTTAAGTCTTTTTCCTTGATATCGGAGGGAACTCTGACCGCAATGACCGTGGGATTATAAAAAGTTTTTTCATGCCGATACATGACGGTTTCGCCGCCCACCGTCACTTTACGAACGCCTTTTCCGATTTCCACGGGAAGAATCGGCGGAGCCGAGGCCTCGGCCAGTTTTTCCCGCGCCTCTGCCGATACATACGGACAGCTGTCCAATTCCGCTTTCCCGGAAGCAAGATTCATGGCAAATGCCAGGCAGGTGGGCACGCCACATTCCTTGCAATTGGTTTGCGGAAGGAGCTTGAATATCTGTATACCGGTTAATGCCATTTTGATCTCCTTATTCTTATAAATTACGAATTAATCATCGCAAATTAAAGATCATTTTACATCAGAGCGGCACCGTGCCGCCCCGATGTAAATGCCTTCATTATCATCCGCCCACAATGGGATCCATGGACAGCGCCGGATGCCCTTTTTCCTTCAGAAAAGGCAGAATCTCTTCTTCGGTGGTGCCCACGGTTTCATCGGCAATCATATCATAGAAATTCGGATACCCGAGTTCCTCGCCGCGTTTGATGATCCGGTCTTTGAGCTCTTCCTTCAGGCTCTTGGGCAGCCATACCACTCTCAAAATGCCGCCTTCATCCATGTCCTTGGGGCCATCGCCGCGGATGAATTTTTTCTGCGTAATATTGAATTTGGAATGCCCCACAAAGCCCGGTGATGAAGCGCCGCCGCCCATGACGCCGGCTAAGGTGGTGAACTTCATGCCGCAGGGGGTATCCCCCGTATAATCCCGGTTCACGGACATGACGCCGTTGCATGACGGCAGCATGGCTGCAATACATTCACAGCAACCGCAGGTGGTCATGGGGTCATGCACCAATGAATAAAAATTGTAATGAGTCACCGCGCCTCTGGAGGCTTTGTGCACAAATTCATTGACACCCTTCCACTGGCCCAGTCGCGGATCAATGCATTCGCCCTTTTGAATGGGCTGGTTGGGTCCGGTGGGGTTGATTTCATAGGATGCCTTGCAGTCCATCCAATTGTATGCTCCGCACAAACCGGTCCGCTCGGGTGAAATGGTGCACACATGGTTGGGCGCAAAGGACTGGCACAACGTGCAGGAGTAATAGGTTTCCACGTCTTCATCCCGCATTTTTTCCACGCGCTCGTCGCGCATTTTGTATTCTGCCCGGGCCCGGGCGGTCAGCTTGTCCACATCTTCTTTATTGGTGTACAGGGTCACCTGGACTTTATCAAGAACCTTGCCGAAATCCTGGTGCATTTTGGCATGAAGCACCACGCCGATGTGTTTCAAGGAGAAGCCTTTTTCAACCGCACCTTTGCTGACCCGCACCCAAGAGATGTCGCGCTGTCCGATATGCATGATACCCTGAATGTAGTTGATCAGGTGATGAATCTGACGCTCCAAAATAGGCTCAAAATCCGTCTGAAATTCCCGTCCGGCAATCTGCACGTAAATGCCCAACGGAAGCGTTTCACCTTCTTTTATATCCTTGATATCTTTGCCGATGACCTCCACCTTGCCGTCTTCGATTTCCTTCATATCGGCCATCTTGACCAGCTCGGTGCACTGGGTCTTGCCACCGCCCATTTGGCAGAACAAATCCTGGCCCCGGACGCGCTCGCCTTCATAGGCCGGACCGAACGCCAAGGGGATGTCAATTTGAGAAACCGTGACTTTCAAGCCGCGGACTTCCACAGATCGCTGCACAATTTCATCGTACGGCACATTGGCCACCACATGCTCGTAGGTGCAGATACCCGTGGGCAGAATTTCGGGAATATCCGTGTCCGCCAAGGTCGGAAACCCCCAATTGACGCACCCGGCGGCCGCCACACCCCATTCGGTTCCGATATCGCCCAACGCATTGACAAACGCGAAAATCCGGTCCTTGTTATACTTGAGAATTTTCTTGTAATCTCCGGGCTGAACCCCGCCAAAGGCCATGGCCGCACGGTTGGCAAACCCTAAAGCAAAAATGGCCGAGGTAATGTCCGGCCCAAAAGGCACAATACGGGTGCTCCACCCGATCTGGACGCCGGCTTCAATCAACTGCTCAATGACCGATGTGCCGTTATGGCGGGCAGCGCAGAAAATATAGAGGTTTCGTTTCTGATATTCTTCCACGATCATTTTGGCGATTTCCGGGTTGGGCGCTGCGCCCACAATGGCCGCAAACCCGGGCGCGGAACCATCCACAAATTCCACCCCGCGTTTTCGCAGAATGATGTCATCAGCCGGGCCGACCCACATTTTACCGTTTTCCAGATCCGGGTCTTCCTGGGGAATATAAAAATCCGGCTGCCGGACAATACGCAGCGCTTCTGCGATTTCAAAACAAATCAATGCGGCCATGCCGGCATCCAATAAAGGTCCCAGGTAGGGAAGATGATGTTTGCCTTTCACATGCGGCGGAAGCAGCTTGCGGGCAAACTCCAAGGGTTTTTTCATATCTTCCAGGGTTTGCACCTTCATTCCCAACAGCGAATAAATGACCGGCAGATAATAACCGGTATTGGGGAACTCCACCTTGGTATCTGCATTGAACGTTTCAAGAGCTTTGCGGTATTCACCTTCAACCGTTGATACGACTTTGTAGCCGCCCTGTATGGCAGCAAATGCGACTAATTTTGACATTCCTTCCTCCTTCGTTGAGGATTTATAGTAAATTAAAAACTATGCTTCCAATCTCTGGCGGTCGGCCATATCCATGAGAACCCGTTCTCTGGCCTTGTCAATGCCGAGCGCCTTACGCTTTTTATCAATATGTTCGATCATTTTTTGAGCATGTTTAATGGGATCGGGCTCAAAGTCCCATTTGCCGCCGTAAAGCTTTTCCATGTCCTCAAACAGGTGTTTCTGGAAAACAGGCGCGCCCGTGGTGGGGAATGTGGCGCCGAACACGGTGTAAACACCGGAGGCCACAAAATACTGACCAATGCTGATGGCTTTTTCGCTCATCCATTCCGGCGCGCTGCCAGCCGCCGGCAGATCGCAGATGTCATTGCCCAAACCGCCGGCCTTGACCACCTCGGTGGCGGCCAGAAGAATCCGGGAATTATCGACGCAGGATCCCAGATGAAGCACCGGCGGGATACCGACGGTTTCGCAAACTTCGGCCAATCCCGGCCCGCAATACACTGCCGCCGATTCAGGAACCAGCAAACCTTCCATGGCGCAGGCGATTCCATTGCACCCTGTGGTCAGGACAAGCACGTCATTTTTGATGAGTTCCTTAACAATGGTGATGTGGGCCTCATTATGCCGGGAACGGGCATTGTTGCACCCCACCACGCCGGCCACACCTCGGATGCGGCCGTTGATAATATTGTCGTTTAATGTATAATAAGAACCGCGGAACGTGCCGCCCAAATGATACTGAATGGATTCCACGCCAAACCCGGCGATCTGGACGGCTTTTTGTTTGGGGATCATCACCTCGGCGCCCCGAGCGGCAAACGCGTCAATTCCGATTTTGACGATGCGTTTGGCGTCTTCCATGGCATGATGTTCATTGAATTCAATATGGACCACATTGTCCTGCTCCATCCGGGCAATGGGGTGGGTGGTGATCAGCTTGGTATGGAAGCATTTGGCCACATTGGCCAAGTTCTGAAATATGCACTGGACATCCACCACCATGGCGTCGCACGCGCCGGTGATGATGGCCAGTTCCTGCTGCAGAAAGGTGCCTGCCGGCGGAACGCCGTGGCGCTGGAGAACTTCATTGGCTGTGCAGCAGATGCCGCCCAGTTGAATCCCTTTGGCGCCCTTGGATTTGGCGTAATCAATCATTTCCTGGGATTGGGCGGCGGCCACGATCATTTCCGACAGCACCGGCTCATGGCCGTGCACAATGATATTGACATGATCGGCCTTCATAATGCCCAGATTGGCTTCTGACTGAAGGGGAGAAGGCGTTCCGAACAACACATCCTGAAGGTCTGTGGCCAACATGGAGCCGCCCCAGCCGTCGGCCAGTGCCGCACGGGTCCCTTGCTTCATCAGGTTTTTGTAGTCCTGATCCACGCCCATATGGGTGCGGTGCATGATTTCAACGATTTCACGATCAATGTTTCGCGGTAGGACACCCTGCTTCTTCCATTTTTCATATAAGGGCTTGGGCGCGCGCTTCAAATAAATCAATTCACCTTCGGCTTTGCCCCATTCATTCAGAGCTTTTTCCGCCACTTCCAATGCGATTTCATCAATATCCCGGTCCAGGGTTTTGCCGTCCACTTCCACGGTGGTGGCCACCTCAAGGGCTTCGGCAACCGCGATGAGCTTAACCGGATCTTTGATTTTATAATCCTGGGTTTCTTTTCGGGCAACAGACAGAAACACTTCCGCCACGCTGCGGCCATGGTCCGAATGGGCGGCAGCACCGGAAGCGATCATGCGCAGAAAATTTCTGGCGGCAATGGTGTTGGCGGTGGCGCCGCACAAGCCTTTGCGGTCATCCTTGCCTTCTTCTGCGCCTTTGGTCAAAGGCAGCCGGCAGGGACCCATGGCGCAGTTTTTACAACAGGTTCCTTGATTGCCGATATTGCAGGGCTTCATGGCTTCGGCGCGGTCAAAAACCGTATCAATGCCCAGTTTTTGCGCCCGCGCGATCATTTGTTGAGTGGCTTCATCAATGGATGCCTTTACGGGATCGGCCAGTTTTTTGGCTTTTTCCGCTGATTTTTCTTTTTCTTCAGTCATTCGAGGTTCCTCCTCTGATTATTTCGATATCAAATAAAAATTCATGAAATGAATGTTTTTATAATGGAATGCGTCTGTGAATCCGATCCAGCCGGACCAGGATTTTTTCCAGTTCATTGAGCTGAACCGCCGAGGGCGTCTTGGCGACCGCGCCTTGTTTTCGGGCGGCTTCACGTTTGGCAATAATTTCCTCGCGTTCTTTGGCGCGTTTTTCTCTTAAAGCTTGTTCTTCCGCCTCAAGTTTGGCCTTAACCTCTGCTTCGGCTTTGGCTTTGGCCTCTGCTTCGGCTTTGGCCTTTGCTTCTGCGGCTGCCTTGGCCTTAGCTTCTGCATCCGCCTTGGCTTTGGCTTCGGCCTCGGCTTTGGCTTTGGCCTCCAATTCGGCCTTTACCTTGGCTTCGGCTTCAGCCCGCAATTTGGCTTCGGCGTCTGCTTTGGCTTGGGCCGCTGCATCGACTTTCGGCGCTTCTTTGAGCTCGGGTTTGGGCGCTTGAGTTGTTGGCGCAGCCGGAGCCGCTTTCTTTTCGGGTTTGGGTGCGGGTTTTTCCTCGGCTTTCTTCTCCGGCGCCTTTTTCTTTTCTTCTTCAATGGTCAGATTCGGCTCAGGCGCTATTTTGGAAAAATCAATATTCACATCCGCCATCTGTTTTTTGATGGGTTTGATGTCTTTGGCGCTGCCGCCGTCTGAAATCAGATCAATAAAAGACCTGACAAGGCGCACGGCTTCCGGATGCCGCATGATCAGAATGCTGGAACCCGCCAGCAGATAACTCACGGCAGCCACGGCTTCCATTAAAATTCCCCGCCGTTCCGGGTCCCCCAGCAAAGGCGCATCGTCAGGGGTCTGATTGGCTTCCTTGCACCGCCACACTTCATTGGCCAGATTGTTGATGATGGGAAGCTGAAGCTTGTCATCCCCCTGAGCCATGGCCGCCATTTGAAGCCGCTCCATCACTGAGTAAGAGTACTCCAGGCCATACCCCAAACCGCCGGTGGTGGGATCAATGAGCATGCGGTTCTGGGGCATCCCCAGATTTTCCAATAAAATATTGATCTGTTTGGCAAGGTTGACGTCAATGGGCGATGAAGCGATCACTGTATGTCCGTATCCCATGGCACTGGCGCCGATGCCTTTATGGTTTTTCTCCTCCACCGGCCCGATGGTTAAATTCTCACCCTGAAAGGCTTCGGAAATCTTTTTAAAAACCTCTTCGTCCTTTGCTGCATTGGCGCATCCCCACACGATCAGCGGCACATTAATGGCTTTGAGAACCTTTTTCACGGTTTTGACCGCATCATCGGCGCCGGCGTTTTTGTCATTGGGGTCGATGCTTTTGAGTTGAAGCACGATCATGTCCGCCCCGAACTTGTCCACGCATTTCTTTGCCCAGGCCGCAGGGTCTGCCAGCACATCCTTAAAATGGATTTTGGCGACTTCCGGCCATCCGGTGGGCTCAATGTCCCAGACTTCCATGGCAATCTTGGGTTTGTTCGGCATGTCCCCTTCAAACAAATAGAACGGGTAACAGCTTGCGCCGCCGACAGTCACCGCTTTTTTGCCCTTGCCGAGCGTAATCGGCTTAATGCTGCCTGCTAATTTTTCCTTTACAATTTGAAAGCCCAAAGTTACCTCCTTCTTATCTTCTGATAAGCGTTAGTATGTTATAAACCCTATGAACGGATTGATCCGCTTCCGTTCAAAACCTTCACCACAAAAATCAGTCCGAACCAGCGGCTTTTTGCATAAAAAACGGGCAACCGCCTTTTCTTTTGAATAACTCTTTTAAATTATTGAAAATAAATAAAATTCAGAATTTGTTATACTTCAAAAAGATTATCATTTAATATAATGTGGAAATATTTGTCAATAAGGATGGTATTTTTTTTGAATTTTTTTGGAAATGGGGTGTCGCTGAATGTTTTGACCCGGATTTTAACAAAGCATCGGCGCATCGGCACACGCAGCCGGTTTTCAATACCCTGTCAATTCTTTTTCTGTCTTGCCTCAAGCCGGGCTTTTAATTTCGGGAACAAATTGATATCCGTATGCGGCAGAAACAGGGCAGCGATGTAATTTTCCATGTAGGAACCGGTTTCGGACAATTCAAAATTGGTCATCCGGCTCAAGGTGTCCCCCACATCGCTGCGAATCCTATTGGTTAAAGCGCTCATACGGGCCCCCAACAAAGAGCCGTTTCCAATGAATGTGACCTTTTCCGGATCAATTTCCGGAAGCAGGCCGATGGTCATGCATTTTTCCAGGTCGATATAGCTTCCGAATCCGCCGGCCATGATGATGCGATCCAGGTTCTGGATGCTGAGTCCCACTTCTTTAAGCAGTGTCATACAGCCGCTGTAAATGGCGCCTTTGGCGCGCATGAGGTTGTCGATGTCAATTTCGGTGAGGACCACGTCCCGGTCAATGCCGGAAACTTCCTTATATGCCAGCACGTATTCGCAAACATCCTCGGATTCCCGAATCCGCGGTGTGTTCAGATCCCGGTTGAACTTTCCTCGATGATCAATGATGCCCATTTCAAACATGGTGGCCACCATGGTAATCAGACCGGAGCCGCAGATGCCCTTGGGACGGACATTGCCGATGGTAATGTTCATGGGCTCCAATGTATTGGGATCAATGGAAAAATCTTCTATGGCCCCTTTGGCGGCCCGCATGCCGAGCTTGATGCCGCCCCCTTCAAAAGCCGGCCCGGCAGAACAGGCGGCGCACACCAGCCAGTCCTTATTGCCGATGACGATCTCGGCATTGGTGCCGATGTCCATATATAATGTCAGGCGTTCATCATGGGCCATGCCCGATCCCATGACCCCTGCCACAATATCTCCGCCCACATAGCTGGACACAAGAGGATACACCAGCGCGGTCACGTGTTCGGGGAGATTCAACCCCAGTTCTGCAGCCTTTGCCGGCGGATAGATCGTGGCTGCCGGCACATAGGGCGCTCTTCGGATATAGCGGGGATTGACCTTTAAAAACAGCTGGGTCATGGTGGTATTGCCAGCCAACGTCACTGTGGAAACTTCATCTGGATCGATTTTTGATTCACGGATGATTTTTTCAATGACTGAATTGATGGTTTGAAGGACTTTTTCATTGAGCTTTTCAAGACCGCCCGGTTTTTCTGCATACACGATGCGGCTGATGACATCTTCCCCATAGCTGATCTGGGCGTTAAAATCCCCCTGCTGGGCCAGCACCTTTCCGGTAATCAAATCAATGACCTGGCCCCAGATGGTGGTGGTACCGATATCTATGGCAATGGCGTAATTGCGTGCCGTGGTGTCGCCGGGTTCAATGTTGATGATCCGGTTTTTCCCCTCGGGCCGAACCGGCCGGGCGATATTCACGGTGACTTTAAAATCCGCTTCCCGAAGTGTATCCGGAATTTTGCGGATAATGGACATATCAAATTCCAGACGATGTTCTCCATGCTCATTTCTCAAAGAGCGCACGATCCGGGCCAGATCCGCGATATTGTCCGCATGGGTGGGAGGGGGAAGTTGAAGATATTTTTTTTCCACGGGTGGGATAAACAGCCCCTTTTCCTTTAAATCATCCAGATTTCTTTCTTGGATGCGCGCGGTTTTCCGGGGTGTGGTCATGCGCTGGAGGGCCGTGGTGTCAATGGCTGACTCCACGGGAATGCGCACCCCAAGATCGCTTTTGACTTTGGACAGGCAGGCCAGGCGATAGCCTTTTTCAATCTCTTCCCGGCTGAGTTTTTCAGTGATTCCGCCGTCCACGCGGCCTTGTTCGATCAACACCCGGCATTTGCCGCACACCCCTTCCCCCCCGCAGGATGCGTTTACATGCACGCCGGCGTCCATGGCCGCACGGATAATGGTTTCGCCGTCATCTACACTGATTTTTTTTCCATGGGGTTCAAATGTAATAATATGTTTTGCCATCGGGTTATCTCATTTGCTGTTTGGTATATCCGGACGGAATTTCGAATATATTTGCCGGAGCGGATTTTTCCTTAAACTCCAAAAGCTCAGTGGTTGTTTTATGCGCCTGATTCATCATGGTGAAATTGGATATGGTGAGCACCTGGACGCCTTTTATTTTTTCCATTTCCTTATGCATGGCCTGAATGGAAGACTGCAAACCGGGCATGGACGCCAGCGCTCGGCTGGTCAATTGTTCATAGAGTTTCTTGTCCACCTTTAAATCCTCAGTAGCCCATACTTCATTGGTGAAAGCGCCCATGGCCGTGTTCATTTTCAAAATGTATTTTTTGCACTTCCAGCCGTTGATGGTTTTGTGCTCGCCGGTTTCGGTGACCGATGCGTCCATTTTCATCATGTTCTGCATCATCTGTTTCATGGCCGCCTTGTCTTCAGGGCTTTCGCCTTCAGACATCTTGCCCATCATTTCTTCCATGTTCAACGGTTGCTCCATGTAGGTTTTTGTTTTATGATCCAAGATGATCACCTTTTGGGCATTTGCCAGCATGATGGTTGAATTGTCCGGGTTATCGCTTCGAAACCCTTTTTCAGTAATCCATATTTCAGAAATGATGTCTTTGGCCGGCTGGGTCACCCCCATCATCTGGGTTGGATCCGAATGCTGTTTCTGTTTCATGTAAATATCGGCAAAACAGACAGCCGGCCCTAGTATCATCAAAAACCCGAAAAAAACCATCATTGCGATCCATCGTTTCATGCAAACATCTCCTTGTTTATAGTTTTGGTTTGATCGGCAGAAACCCCGATCCTACAAATTTCGAACCATTCAAAAGAATCAGACAGCCCCGTGCGGACATGTTCATCAGGGGTTTTCTCCAAGAGGCTTTAAAATATCTGTGATGCGCATTAATCGTCTTTCGATTTGATCCCATCAAGGGTTTTGGCAATTTGCAACTTATTGATTTTCTGATTGAAGTGTCAAGATTAAAAGCGCGATTTGCTTTTTATTTTGACAAATCCAATGATTTTATTGAATATAGTTTAACATAAAGGCGTGCGCTTTCCAGCTGAATACGATGCAGTCAACCTGAATCCAACAAATGAAATGGCCGCAATAGGGGGAAATCGATGAAAACCATTGTCAATATCAGCCTTGCCTCCAGTAAAGATGATTATGATTTCACCACCCGGTTTTTGGGTCAAGATTTTCGCATCCAGCGCTTCGGCACGGACGGGGATACGGATAAAGCCGCGGATTTACTCCAGGAATGGGACACTCGGGCCGACGCCATTGGATTGGGGTATATTCAATTTCCCTATACCATCGGCCCGAAAAAATTGGTGGAAAAACAAACCAAACAGCTCTATGAAATCGGCCGGGCATTAAAAACCCCCTTTACCACCGGAGACGCCATCCGAACCGTCAGCCATGAATGGTGCATCCGTCATCTTCAATATAAATTCGGCAATAATTTTTTTAATAACAGCCGGGTTCTGTTTCTGTCCGGCATGATCAATTCCACGATTGCCAAAGCCATCACCGAATACACCTCCAATGTGAAATTCTGCGATCCGATTTTGGAGCATGGCATCCCCAAATTTCTCAATTCATACAGCGACCTTGAACTCTATGCCAAAGGGATTCACGGAGTCCTTCAATGGGTGCCCAGCAAAAAATTTTCAGATTATGCCATGCCGCTCCGTTCTCTAAACGATTATATTATCCGACAGGGCGTGCGCCAGGCCCATATTTTGGTAATTCCATTTTATGAATTTTACAAATACACACAATCATTGGGTCTCAAAGAGCTTTCCGGAAAAATCGTGATCACATCCACTGCTTATGAAGACCGGATCAAATTCCTGGCCAATCGGGGGGTGGATGTCATCATTGATACCACGCCGAAAATTCTGCAGCGCGTGGTGGGGGTCAGCGTGCTGGAAGCCCTTATCATGGCCGCCTTGGAAAAAACACCGGAAACCCTTTCCAATGATGATCTTCTGGAGGTCATATCAGGGTTAAGAATGGACCCCCGGGTGGTTTATCCGTCCGGCCAACAAAAACGCGTCAATCGCTTTGCGTTTGTCGTCCATCCTTTATCCCAGGAATATCTTAAAAAAATCGGGCCCGTGAAGCTGATCTCCCGGATTGCCCCCAAATCCACCATGAACACCATTGAAAAGCTCATGGCCTATTCGCCGCCATTTGTGTATTCAAAAGTGACCGGAATCAAATCTCCCACCGGCGTGGAAGCAGAAGGATGGCTGATCGCCATCGGTGCAACCCCCAAGCAAATGCTGGCCCACAGCCCGGAATTCATCAATGAACGGCTCCTGAAGGCCGCCAAAATGGCAAAAAACTTAGGGGCACAGATTATGGGAGTGGGCGCACTGACCCGGGCCATGGGGGATGCCGGCATGACCGTGGCCAAAATGTCTGACATCCCCATCACCACGGGGAACAGCTACAGCGCGTCGGCCGCACTGTGGGCGGCGGCGGACGCCGTGCGCCGCATGGGGGTATTGCAGGAATCCAAATCCAAAAAACTAAACGGCAAAACCATGGTGATCGGCGCCACCGGACCGGTGGGCGCGGTGTGCAGCAAGCTTTTGGCCACGGCGTTTGAAGAAGTTTATATGGTGGATATTCATGATGCCAAGCTGCTTGCGCTGCGGGAATCCATTTTAAACGAAATTAAAAACACCAATGTCCATATCACCACCCGGTCGGATAAATACATTGAAGACATGGATGTGATTGTCACGGCCACTACCATGCCCGGACATAAAATTTTAGATCTCACCAAGGTCAAGCCCGGATGCGTCATCACGGACGTGAACCGTCCCCTTAATTTCACCGTCAAAGACGCCAAATCCAGGCCGGACGTGCTCATCATCGCGTCAGGCGAAATCACATTGCCTGGCCAGGTGGAAATGAGGGACATCGGCCTGCCGCCGGGCGTGGCCTATGCCAGTCTGGCAGAAGCCATTGTGTTGGCCCTGGAAGGTCGTTTTGAAAACTTCAGCGTGGGCCGGGATATCCAATGGGAAAAGGTGAGTGAAATTTATAAGCTTGGATTAAAACACGGCATGAAACTGGCGGCCATCTCCGGCCTGGAAGGAGTTCTTAAAGATGAAGATTTTGACCGGGTCCGCGCCCATGCCATCAAATACAGGGAATCGCTGAAAAAATCAGGCTCAAAAAAATAAAATCCCGACACGCCGCGGCGGATCATGAATCCATCCCTCACCGGATGATCTCCGGCAACTGCGCCACCAATTCCCGGGTGGTTTTGGTGGGGATCCAGCCAAGTTCTTTTTTGGCTTTTGAATTATCCGCCACAATGGGATGTCGGGCGCCTTTCAGCCACACCGGATGAAAAAATTCAGATACATGAAGCGTCCATGCCATTTTAGCAATCACATAGGCCAGACCAAAGGGAATGGTGATCACCGGCCTGTTGAGAATTTTCGCCACTTCCTGCAGATCCAGCCAATCGTCCGGCGCAATGTTGAATGCCCCGCGCACATTTTTTTTCAATGACAAACAAACAGCATCCACCACGTCCTGGTCCCAGACCAATTGCAGATATTGCTTGGCTCCTTTGATGGCCGCCATAATTTTTTTTGAAAACCATTCATTGGCAAGATTATAAACGGTGGGGCCCACAAAAATATGGGGACGGAGCCGCACAATATCCACATCCGGATGATGCGGCTCAAATTCATCCAGCCAGTTCTCCACCATGGCCTTGGTCTTTGCGTAATAAAAATCCGGCTGGGGACGTCGGGGCCAGTCTTCGGTGATGGGCACGGGATTGTCCGGCCATGCGCCGTAGGCGGCCACGCTGGATGTGTAGATGATCTTTTGAACCCCTGCTTCGGCAGCGGCTTGAAACACGTTCTTGGAACCATCCACATTGATGGAATCAATTTCCGCATCGGATTTTCGGATGGGCATCACCACAAAGGCCAGATGAATCAAAGCGTCGCACCCCTTTAGCGCCGCTCTAATCTGTTTGTCCCGGATATCCTGTTTTACAAATGTCAGTTTTTTGGCCCCAGGAGGCTCTTTGACGTCAATCCCGATCATTTTTTGAATGGATTGGTTTTGCTCAAGCCGTTTGAGCACCAGCTGTCCCAAATAGCCGCTGACGCCAGTGATGGCGATCTTCATCATGTTTTTCCCTCTAAGGATTACTGTTTACCTGCTCGATTAAATGATCATTGGGGTTTTTTCGTGAAGCGGCACAAAATCACCATGGCCACCAGAATCCCTGCGGAAATATAAAACGCAAGGTCCAAACTGCCGGTGATATCCTTAATGGTGCCCGCCAGCCGTGCCATGAAAAACCCGAGCCCCCAGCCCAGAAACACCAGCCCGTAATTCACACCGAGATTCTTGGCGCCGTAAAAATCCGCGGTATAGGAAGGCAACAGGGAAAGTCCGCCGCCATACTGCCAGTAAGCAACACCCACCACGATAAACAGCAGAAAAATATTTTTGGACGCCATGACTGCCGGCATGGCTGCCAGGCAAATGGCTGAAACAGCGCAATTGACCGTATAGGCATTATCTCGGCCGATTGAGTCGCTGTACAACCCGGTCCCCACCCGGCCCAAAGCATTGACCAATCCGCCGTAGGAAGCCAGAATCCAGGCGTTGGTTGCAAAAAACGGGATGCCGGCGGCTGCGCTGTTTAAGATGCCGGCGGCATTGGCAATCACCATAAGCCCGGATTGGGTGGATCCGATAAACAGCACCACCAAGGCATAAAACTGCCAGGTTTTCATCATGGCTGCCGCAGACCAATCCCGGCCGGTGGTGGCTGCTGCTTTTTTCGGAGACTGGCTGGTTCCGGCCGGCACATACCCAGGCGGGGGCCAGGATAGAAATTGGGCGGCAATCAAAATCACCGCAGCAAAAAACAAGCCCAACCCGATGAAACTTCCTGAAATCCCGTAGGTGTCAATCAGCCATTTTCCCAATGGACTGATGTAAATGGCGGCCCCGCCGTATCCGCCCACTACAAGTCCGGCGATCAAGCCGCGTTTTTGAGGGCCGAACCATTTCAGCGCCGCGGGTGTGGGCGCGGCATATCCAATCCCCATGCCGATGCCGCCCAAAATACCAAACCCGATAATCAAGCCGGCATAGCTTTTCATCAACCCGGAAAGAATACACCCGGCCGCCAAACATATGCCGCCGATCATGGCGCCGACTTTCGGGCCGAACCGGTCATGGATCCGTCCGCCCGGAATCATAAACAGGGCGAATATCATCACGGCCAGAGAAAAGGGCGTGGCCGCCTGGGCATTGGTGAGATAGGTCCAGCCCGCGTTCATGCCGGTCATTGGCTGACCGGCTTTTTCCACATCAATCAATGCCTTGGACCAAACACTCCAGGCATAGAGAATCCCCAAACACAAATTCACTGCTGTTCCAGCAAACACCACCACCCATGCCTTGCCGGGGGTCTTGTCCTGATCCGTTGCCATGTGGCCCTCCCCTAATCGTGCTGTCTGATTTTTTTAAAATAAAACTGTCATTCTGTGTTCCTGTTGGGCAATGCGTCTGTTGCGCAAATCATTCCCCCGCCCCGGGACAATCCCATTTTCACATATTATGCCGCCGGCAGATAAAGGGTCACCGTGGTGCCGGTATGGGGCTTGGAATCAAAAACAATATGGCCCTTATGCCGCTTCAGGATGGCATATACAATGGTCAGGCCCAACCCCCGGCCCTTTGCCTCAGGCCTGTGTTTTGTAGAAAAATAGGGATCAAAAATCCGCTCCAAGATTTCCAAAGGGATCCCGTCCCCTTGATCCGTTATAGATATTTTCACATAAGCACCGGGCTGGAGGGTGGAAGCGTTTAAAATTTTTTTATCGCTGAAGGTCGCATTCTCGGCGGAAATCATCACCGCGCCTCCCTGGGGCATGGCATCTTCAGCGTTTGACAACAAATGCCGGATGGCCAGTTGCATCTGTTCCCTGACAAACGTCACGGGATACAAATTCTCGTGCAGATTCAACCGATAGTCAATGTGCGGTTTTAATATGGAACGGGATTCCACCACGTCTTGAATCACGGAGCCAATGGGGCCGGGGGCTTTGGCGGACATGGATCCTGCCGTCAACTCCATAAACTGGGCCAGCAGGTTTTTGGCGTCCATGCAGGCATCCAGGGCTCGGTCCAGCTGCTGGATTTGGGCGCCCGAGGCTTTGAGTTTTGCCAGCTCCACATTGCCCATGATGGCAAATAGGAGATTGTTGAAATCATGTACTACTCCGCCTGCCAGCATGGCGACCACTTCCATTTTCTGAGCGCGTTTGAGTTCTTCAGCCAGGGCTTCTTTTTCCGCTTCCACGTGTTTGAGATGGGTGATGTCGCGGATGCATCCCTGATATCCAATAATATCGCCGGCATTATTTTTAATGGGCAGCGCGGTGACCAATACATCCATCAAATCCCCCTGTTTTTTCCTTAATTTTAAAGGGTAATCGCTGACCCTTCCGTCTGTTGCGATTTTATCCATCAACGCCTGGCGGGCGCGGACGTCTTCATAGAGTTGCGTTACCGGAATGCGCAGGAGCTCCTCCATGCTGTCATATCCAAATAAAGAAACGCCCGCATCATTGACCTCGAGGATTTTTCCGTTCACCCCGGTGATATACAGGCAATCCTTTGCGGTCTTAAATACATTCCGATACTTTGCTTCACTGTTTTGAAGGTCTTCAAGCACCCGATGGAAGGCATCGGAGTTGTTGAGTGTATGATTTGCGGTCATGAGGTGCCCCTTTACTTCCGGTGTATAGTGGAAGTTAACGCCATTTTTCAAAATATCCGGCAAAAATATTTACTTAATTTGACAGATATCAAAAAATCCATGAGATGAAAAGCCCAATCTTTTATCCTGCCCCTGATGAAAGCCCCCCCCCCTGAATCAGGAAAAACTACTTTAAAAATCAGGGTTCCCCTGATTGACGGGTGTTTATCTCTTTGAGATATGTATCACCATCATGAATTCATAAGGCATTTTTTTGTGCAATGATATCCCATTGAGGAGGTTTTCCCATGAAATGGCTATTGGCAATCACTGTGATTTTGATTTTTACCCTCACCACTACATCGCCGCTGTCGGCCAAATCGTCTGTACAAAAACTCAAAGACCCTGTCACCAAGTTCGCGGAATATGATGCGGTGTTTGAAGAAATTCTGGATCAAGGCGACGGGGCTGTGCCGGATCTGATGGTCTTGCTCACTGAACCCATCACCTCGTCAGATCCTGAAACAGCCCGGCGACACTGGGCCGCCAAAGTCAGCGCCATGAATTTATTAAGCGAACTCAAAGCCAAGGATGCCCTGCCGATTTTAAAAGAGCTACTTGAAAATTCAGATGATTTAAGCGCCATTTACAATTCCGCCCGCGCCATTGGAAATATCGGCGGAAACCATGCATTCCAAATCCTTGAAACTGTTTTCGTTAATGCCGGAAGCTTTCGGTATGCCCAAAACAATCAGGAGCGCAAAAAAGCCGCCATTACCGGCATGGGGCTGTGTGAAAATAAAAAAGCCATTCCGTATCTTATGGCTGAATTAAACAATCCCAACAGCGATGAAATCACCCGGATTTATGCAGCCGGTTCCTTGGGGCTGCTGGATGTCACACAGGGGTTGAGCGTGGCATCAGCAGGTCTGGAATCTCAGGATGATTATGTGCGTTTGGCCGCTGTCCGGGCCCTGGGTGTTATCGGGGACAATTCCTCCATGGATCCCTTGAACAAATTGCTGGATCCCGACACCCCTTTTGTATACCGGAAATCCGCCAAAGTCGCCATTTTTCAGATCCAAACCAAACAACTGCCCGAAGCGGACAAAGTCCGGTTCATCCAAACCCAACTGATGAAACATCCGGAAACAACTGATTTTGTCCAATGGGGAACCCTGAAATTAAAAAAAATCAACACCCCAGCAGCTAAAAAGGCCCTTGAGGAACTGTCCGCCCTGGACGGGCCCGAATATATCACCTTAAAAAACGCGGCAAAACTCCGCGCCAAAACAATGAAATAATTCAGCCGCCACAGAATTCATCATAAGGAGAAAGATCCATGCATATCCGAAAATATATAATGGCCATTCTGACAGTGGTAATGATATCCTCCCCTGCCTCGGCCTGGGACAACAATATCACCCATCCGAATCTCACCAACCGGGCCGTGAATCTTCTCATCAGCGCCGCGCCCGCGTATGCCTATTTGAGCACCTATGCCAATTTCAATATCAACACCAAAACCCAGCTGACCTGCATGGATGAGGGTGCTGTGAAAGAAGATTTTGCTTTAAGTCCGGACTGGAATACGGCGGTATGGGGGAGCAAGCAGGATCCCAGCGTGCCCTCCTTATCCTGGAAAAGCCACGGGTATGACCCCAAAACCGGGGAAACCTGGTATGATTGTCCGGATTTTGCCAATGCCTATGTGTATGGTTCCTCGGATGTGTGGAACGCAGTTACCACCAAAGCCAACCGATACTTTCACATCGGCAGGCTCTGCCATTTGATCGAGGACATGGCGTCTCCGGCCCATGCCCATGCGGACTTCCACGGCACTGGCGACGACCTGGAGGAATATTCCAAATACCATTACAGCAAAACCGCCTTTACACCCACCAAAGTCCGCAAGCCCTCTGTGGACGGTCTGGTGGCAACAACCGGCTTGCCCCATCCCACCCTGACCACCAACAACCCAGGCAATTTTATCCGAAATGTCGCTTGGCGGACCTATTATATGACCAGCTATTACGGCGGCGTCCTGGTAAAAAAAGAAGGAGATTATCAGCCGGACAGCGAACTGAAGCGGATGTTTCCCTATGCATCCGGCGGGTTGCGGTATGATGACGGCGGATGGTTCACCAATGATTCCTATGTCATCAATGCCGTGGGCAACAATTGGATCGGCTGGGGCATCGGCATGAATCCGGATTGGTGGGAATGCCCCCAGGATGCAACGTATTTTTATCTTGAAAACATCGACGGCAGCGCAGACACATCAGATCCAAGCATCGCCGGCACAGGTGTGGTCCCCAAGGTGTTTAAAATAGAAAAATTCCGACGGGTCCGGCCCACAGACAGCTTAAGCGCTGTATTGGCGTCAAACACCAAAATACTTTCAAAAATTTATTGCGAAAACCTGTATCTTCTGTCTGTGGAATGGGCAGCAGGCTTTATTCGATACGCCGAGGGAGGAAATTAACCGCACTTCTTCTAAACAAACCCAAGGTCAGCGCATATGGGGCATTCTCCAGCAGATGCCCCATGTTTTTTTATATCCACTTTTAAGGAGCCGCGGGCGGGGTATAAGGCTGATTTAAAAAAAATCCCTTAACCAGGTGGACCACCTCGCCGCTGAGCGCCACCAGCGCAATGAGGTTGGGGATAGCCATTAAGCCGTTTAAGGTGTCGGCCACGTTCCAGATGGCTTTATGCTCGCCCACGGCGCCCAAAAGCGTCAGGGGAAGCCAGATGATCCGGTATATGGTCCGAACGGTTTTTCCATGACCGAGAATATAGGTGGAACAGGTTTCGCCGTAAAAACACCAGGCCAAGTTGGTGTCGTATGCGGTTAAAATCATGCTCAGCACCACCAGGCTTGAGCCGACGGCAGTCCCGAATGTTTGGTTAAAGGCCAGCATGGTCAGTTGAGCCCCGCTTTCCCCCGTGGTCCATACACCGGTCAAGAGAATGGCCAATGCCGTGGTCATGCACACCACGATGGTGTCCACAAACACTTCAAATATACCCCACAGGCCCTGGCGCACCGGATGGTCGGTTTTGGCCGTGGCATGGGCCATGGGCGCGCTGCCCAAGCCTGCTTCATTGCTGAAAACCCCCCGGGCAATGCCATAGCGAATAGCCATCATCACGCCCGCGCCAGCAAAACCGCCTGTGGCCGCCACAGGCGTAAACGCACTCTGAATCACCAAAGCTATCACCTTTGGAAGATTGGCGATATTCATGACAATAACCGCCAGAGCGCCCAGCATGTACAACCCACACATAAACGGCACAAATACCATGGCCACCTGGGCGATGCGCTGGATCCCCCCCAACGTCACCAGCCCCACGGCAACCACCAGGATGACTCCGGAAACCCATTTAGGGATTCCCAATTGTTCAGCGCCCGCAGCCACTTCATGGGACTGCACCATGTTGCCGATGCCGAAAGCCGCCAACGCACCGAAAATGCAAAACAACATGGACATCCATTTCCAGCGCTGCCCCATGCCCCGGGCAATATAGGTCATGGCCCCGCCCATCATGGGTCCCTCGGGGTCCCGCACCCGAAAATGAACGCCCAACACCACTTCAGCAAATTTGGTGGCCATGCCGATGACGCCGGAAATAAACATCCAAAAAATCGCGCCCGGTCCGCCCAGTGCTATGGCGGTGGCCACACCCGCAATATTGCCGACGCCCACGGTGCCGCCCATGGCCACAGACACTGCTTGAAATGGGGTGATATCCCCTTCAGCCCGGGGGCCGCGGTAAAAAATTTTGCCGAAGGTTTCCCGGCACATGACATTGAATTTGAAAAATTGAATGAATCGTGTCCGGATGGTGATGAATATCCCCACCCCAACCAGCAAAAGGATCATGGGCGCTCCCCATACCAGGGCATTGATGTAATTATTGATTGCGAGCATGGATTCAATCATGGATGTCCTTCCTTATCAAAGAGATAGTTCCGCTATTGTTTGTGTGACGCGTCCTCTAATCTTCCAACCCCAATTTGGCTTTTTCATTATCGGGAATATCCAACAGTTCATTAAAATTTTCCGGTTGTTTGGTTTTTAAAAAAATAGCCAGGTAGGCCTTAGCAGTCATGCCGTCCCAATGGAGCACGGCCTTTTGATACTGATAGGTTTGAAAAATATTCAATGCTGTCAGCGCGCAGAGAAGAACGCCGCCGGCCATGCGGACCGCCATGCCTTTTTCCACGGCCCATTGAATCAAAAGCGCCAGTGGAATGGAAAGAACGGGGTAAGAATCAATAAACGCCCTTTGGCCAAAACTCCCCCCATACCACCAGGACCACCAGGACAAAATCACATAGATGTTGATCAGGGTAAAAATCAAAATGGGATAGAAAAATCCTTTAAGTCTCACATAAAGCAGAGCAATCCCGGAAAGCGCCAAAGCCATGACGGGTGTATAAATTAGCCAGCCTTTTCGAAAGCCCAATAATCCTTTTAAAATATGGGGATGGTTGAAAAAAAAACGCTCCTGACCGTAGGAATAGAACCAATAGGATCCTGAAATAAACTTCCAATAGAGCAACTGGGGAATCCAGACTGCGGCAAAGGATGCGGCCATCACCATGATCAGACGATATTTTTTCACAAAAAACCGCATCCGGTCTTTCAGGGAGACACTGTGTGAAACATTCCAGAGAACAAAAAGGATCCCTATCAGGATGTTGGTGGGACGGATCAGCGTGATGAGGCCATATAAGGCGCCCAGCAGGATCGAACAAAGAAGGGTCGGATGCTGATGCCATTTCAGGGTTATGTATAGGAAGATTGAAAAAAGGGCAAAATTATAGGAATGGGGCATGGTGGCTTCGGCTGTGACATAATGCAGCAGGTTGGTTCCCAACACCACGGCACCCAAAGTGATGGCAACCACCGTGTCTTGAAAAAAATTCAGCAACACCTTTCGTAGACACATCAGGCCCATGACCAGATAAAAAACAGCGCTTAAGGCAAGGGCGAATTTGTAAGGCGGGGAAAAGCCATTGGCTTCATATGACAGGGCTTGGGCCACGGGATGGGCCACAAAAAAAAAGGGAGCGTAAAGAAAAGAAAGCCCCATGGTGGTTTTAATGGCAAACTTTCCCGTAGGCGTCCCCTGGGGCCAGAATTTATCACCGAAGTATTTTGGATTTTTCAAAATAAAGCTAAGTGAAATATCATCATAAATATATGCAGCGGGCAGATAGGCATAGTATGAAAGCACATCCCAATAAATGATTTTATCATAATCATTCCAATACCGATCCTTAAAATCATAAAAAAGAACCGTGATCACAAGGAGCCCGATGATCCATCCGCTCCATCGTGATGTCTGGTCATGATTCCGTGTCATACGGCTGGAATTTTCCCCTGAGTTGACTTCTTTGTTTCAGCTATTTTATAAATTGATTTGGGTTTGAAAGTATTGCAAAAGAAATACCGCATGTCAAGGTTGACCCAATAGCTGGTTGAACCCACGACATGATTCATAAGGAGGATACGACCGCTTGAAATCAAAAATGATGGTATGCGCCCTGTTGAGCGGGGACCTGTGTCTGCTGTCTCCGGGATCTGGCATGGAAATTCAGTCCCACAGGCCATACGCCCATGTGCCGCCGGCTGGTCTTGACCCTCGAGATGTTCCCCAGTTTGTGGCCATTGGATTTGATGACAATGCCAATTCCGGATGGGACAGGTCCCAGGGCGCCGGCGGCATGGGTGTGGATTCAAAGAATATTTTGGGGTTCAGGACGTCGTTTCTGTCTTGCACCGATCAGACATTCTCGGCAATTCAGCAAGAAGGATTTAGCAGCCATGAATATGACTTCCGAGTTAACAACAAACCAACTCATCGACCCTTACCGGCGCAAGATCAATTATTTGAGAATATCCATCACGGACCGGTGCAATCTCCGATGCATCTATTGCAATCCCGGGCATCCCTCGACCAAGCTCCATCACCGCGAAATCCTTCGATATGAGGAGATATTAAGAATCATCCGCATCGGCGTTTCCCTGGGCATTACAAAAGTTAGAATCACCGGCGGCGAACCCCTGGTTCGGAAGGGATGTTGTGATTTTTTACAAAAGATCGGTTGCATCCAAGGCATCCATGATCTGGCCCTGACCACCAACGGGGTCTTGCTTGGGACGTATGTGGATCAAATCATCAATGCCGGCATCAAACGCCTCAATATCAGTTTGGACACCTTAAACCCTCAAAAATATGCCCGAATCACCGGAGCCGATGCTTTTGACCAGGTCTGGAACGGAATTTTAACAGCATTTGAAAAAGGAATCCATCCTATCAAGATCAATGTGGTGGCATTAAAAGGGATCAATGAAGATGAACTCCTGGAGTTTGCAAAACTCACATTTAAATATCCTTTTCACATCCGTTTCATTGAATACATGCCCATTGGCATTCCATTAAATGTTGAAGGCGCAGCCATGCTGCTTCCAGAAATTCGATCCCGCATCCACACCCTCGGCCGTCTCATTGCCGTGGAAAACGGCCTTCACGACGGTCCTGCGTCCCGGTTCCGATTTCTGGGAGCAATCGGTGAAATCGGTTTTATCAGTCCTGTCAGCAGACATTTCTGCGCTGCTTGCAACCGCCTTCGGCTGACCGCGGACGGGCACATGCTTTCATGCCTTTTGTCCTCAGTAAGCCAAGACATCAAAACCCCTCTCCGGGAGGGGCTGCTGGATGACGCCGTGGCCCAGGTCTTCCAAAAAGCCGTGCATGCCAAGCCCATGCAGCGTCCACAGAAGATTTCCCCCCGGTCCCAACCGGAAAAAATGGTTTCCATCGGCGGATGACCAAGGTCTGAGGCTGTTTTGGCATCCAATTTATCCATGACATACGAATAATTCTTGAGGTTAAAGGGGGTGTTTGATATTCTATCAAAAAATTTAAATAGTTATTATTATGTTCCATATCGATCAGATCATCGCTTTTTTTTTAAACCTGTTTAAATTGCAATGCCAGGATCCGGATATCGAAGAAAACGCCTGCCAATTTGTGCCGGTGCCCGAGGAATCCGGAGTGGAGCCGGTGTATGATCTGCGCATCCAATGCGGTGCAACGGTAAAAACCAGGCGCATGAGCATTCGGCAATTGGGGGAACAGGTGGAAAGCAAAAGCACGTGTTACAAAGTCATTTTCGATGACCCCCTTGTGGTGAAAATTCCTCCAAAGCCCATTGTGGATTTCAAATCTTATTTGGATCAAATCAACAAAGAACGCCATGTATCCAATCGGCTGATGCCAGACATCCCGTGCGTATCCCCCAGTATTTCGGCCATTCTCACCAAAATACCCGGATTCGTTGAGGATAAGAACCTATCGCCCCAAGCGCTTGAAGAAAAATGCATCCGTCTTTTGTCATCCAACCCCCGCCTGCAAACGCACGTGAAAATCGGCGGAAGCTTTGTGTTTTTCATGAACTTGTCCAAAAATGTTTTTTTTAACCAGACCATTGAACAAATTCATGAAGAAAAAACCCGGGTTCAAAAGGAGATCATCAAAAACGCATTTCTGTTTGACCATCTGGATACCTTTGAAACCATTTACGGTGAAGACCATCAAGATGTATTCTTTGCCGTGAAAGGACTCTATAAGCAGTTTGATGAGGCCATGGATGCGCTGTTGACCCGCTTCAACATCATGGGCGCATTGCCGGAATATAAAAAAAAAGAATGGTTTTTCACGGTTTTGGCCCGGGAGCAACCGGTTCTGGAAGAAAAAGGGATTCCCCAAGGGTTTTTCAAAGCCGCGCAAACCATGACCGAAAAGCTCCTGGAACAAAAAAAGCAGGTAGTTCACCAATATCGAAAAACCGTCAAGTCGTTTGTGCGCAATAAAATATTTGAAAACAATAAAAAAGCCATCGAAGGCCTGACCATCAATATCCTGAACTTAATATATCATATCAAAAACAAATCCATCGCGGTGCGGGATTTAAAACCCGATAATATTTATCTTGCCGCCAAAATCCAGGATTCCCCCTATCAATACTGGGATCCTGAATCATACAGCCTGGGGCTTATTGATCTTGAAACCGCAACTGATTTCCAAGACGCAACGGCTCCGGTCCTGGACCAGCCCCTGCTAGCCGGAACCCCCTCCTATATGACCCCGTCTCACATATTTAAAAACAACGTCCTACAAGCTGTTTTTGGCGATGATATCCGCCGCATTTTTTACATGCAGGACTGGTTTGCCGCTCTTTCCATGATCTATAACGTGGCCACCGGCAAACTGCTTTTTGTCAAAACCGCCAAACTCATCTCCCAAATTTTGCAGATGAAAAAAAAAGCTTTGGCGTTACATAAGCCTTTATCCAAAGTATTTAAACGGGTCAGCATGGGATTTTGGGAAATGGCCGAAACGGAATTTTATGAAAAGCTTCATGCGGAAAAAGAAAGGTTTTCATCCTTGCATATACACATCCCCAAGCCTGTCGTGCATATGTTCCAAGAGGAGCTTGGATTGGAAAAGACCGTTCTTACCGCAGCCATGGAACACTATATCACGACCCATCCCTTGTTTGAGGACATCCGATCGGAGCTGATGCACATGTCATTATATGAGCTCTCCCAATATCGAATTTTATGGGAAAAAGGGATGATTGGATCGGACATGCCGGATCCTGAGCGGCAGAAGTTGAATGGGGCATTAAAAAAACTGGAAATCTTAAAGCATCATGTGGAAAGCCACAGTCAGATTCGTTCGATCCTTTCCAGACCTGTGTCGTGCGATGACCTGATGGCATATTTGTTTCACCGCGTGATGCTTGCCATGTTTCGCCATACATGGGTTTTTAAAGAAAAAAAAGACGCCTAAACGCGGCCGCCTTATTTTTTTTCAAGAAACGTGCTCATGATACGCTGAAGCGCCTCAAAACATCGACAAATCTCTTGATATAAATCCGTGGCCCCCCTCAAATCTCCGCATCTTCCCATGACTTCCAGTTTATGGGTCAAGCGCTCCAGCCTTTTGGCGGAAATCATGGCGCAGGAACCTTTGATGGCATGGGCTGTTTTTTCAACGGCATCGGCGTTGTTGGCCTTGATGCCGTCGGCCAGCGATGTCATCAATGACGGCGTGTCCTCCAGAAAAATTTTAAGGATATCGGTGAAAAGATTGCGATCGCCTTCAATGCGATCCAGGAGTTCTTCGCTGTCAAACTCAGACTTTATTGGGTCGGATGTTGAATCAAATACAAACGCCATCCCGCCCTCCCTCACCCCGGCAGACCCGCTGGCGGTTTTTATTCAATCCAATGTGTTGCAGTTTATCTTTTTTTCAGATATCGTAAAAAGCAATTGTGCTTTATTTAATATCAAAATTGACATACCCACATCAAGCAATCATTGAAGGCATCATGAAAACCATTGAATGGACCCAAAACGACTTGGAACAAATGCGCCTGATGGGGTTGACTCCGGATCAGGTTGAAAATCAAATCGCTGTTTTTCTAAAAGGCACTCCGTATTTAACCCTTGACAGGCCCTGCCGGGTAGGAGACGGCATTATCCGATGGACACCCGATATTCTAGAAAAAAATATCGCTGTTTTTGAAAGGGAATCCGTCCATAGAGATTTTATCAAATTTGTGCCGGCTTCCGGCGCCGCATCCCGAATGGTCAAAACCCTGATCAGGGCGGTCAAAACCGGCCGTCCCATCCGCCTCACCGATGTGTCCGCCGGCCTTTTGCCGGATCCCAAGGAAAATGCGGATCTGCTCGACTTCATCACCCATATCCATCAATTAGCATGCTATCCGGATCTTCAACAGGCCATGAAACGCCGGGGGCTGGATTGGGAAACAAGCATCCGCCAGGGGGATTTTTCAGAAGCGCTGGAAACCCTGGTATCTGAAGAAGGACTTGATTATGCCCATACACCCAAAGGCCTGATCAAATTCCACAGTTATCCAGACGGCGCCAGAACCGCATTTGAAGAGCATTTGGTAGAGGCTTCGGGATATGCTGCGGGAAAAAACCGCATCTGCCGGCTTCATTTTACGGTTTCCCAAGCGCACATGGAGAAATTTGAATCTCTCTTTCATCAGGTAAAGGCGCATTATGAATCCCGGTATCAGGTTCACTATGATCTGTCTTTTTCCATTCAGGCAAAAAACACAGACACCATTGCCGTGGGCATGGACAATCAGCCCTTTCGTCTTGAAGACGGCCGGCTGCTCTTTCGGCCTGGCGGCCACGGCGCATTGATCGGCAATTTAAACGGGCTTAACGGCGATATCGTGTTCATCAAGAACATCGATAATGTGGCCCATGATCGGTTTAAACCCGAAATGTATCAGTGGAAAAAAGCTCTGGCCGGCCACTTGATTGCCCTTCAGCAAGCCCTGTTTGACTTGTTAAAAAAACTGCACCAAGCACCCATGGCCGAAAACCTTATCCAAGAAACAGCCGACTTTGTTCAAAACCACCTGCATCAGCCCCTGCCCAGGGGATTTCATGCAATGTCGGTGGACCGCCAAAAAGAAGCTTTGATCCGGCGCCTGAACCGGCCGTTACGGGTTTGCGGCATGGTGCAAAACGTGGGCGAACCCGGCGGCGGACCTTTCTGGGTACGGGATGAAAACGGCGAAACCTCCCTGCAAATCGTTGAAACTTCTCAAATCAATATGAATGACGAAACCCAAAAAAATATTTTTCAAAATCTGACCCACTTTAATCCGGTGGATCTGGTCTGCGGGATGCGCAACTGGAAAGGAGAGGCGTTCAACCTTTTCAATTATACGGATCCAAACGCTGTATTTATCGCCCAGAAATCAGAACAAGGCAGGGATTTAAAAGCCCTTGAGCATCCGGGCTTATGGAACGGCGCCATGGCCCATTGGAACACCGTGTTTGTGGAAGTGCCGCGGACCACCTTTAACCCGGTAAAGCAGATCACCGACCTGCTGCGGGAAGCCCACATGCCGTAAATTTAAAAAAACCATTCATCGCAATATGATAAAAATATTTCGCCCCGGATGATTCTGGCCATTTTCATGAACCCCTCGGAATCCGGGGATTATTGGATGGCTGGTGCAGACTCAATGCGTTTCGGCGAAGATCCCTTGCTTGGTTTTTCGTTATTCAAAATATTTTTTTCCGGAATAAAGTCCACCAGGGTGGTGTTCACGCTGCCAAAAAAAAGCTCGCTGGTGATCTGCAAAATCTCCCGGGAATTTCCCGCTGAAATGTAAATCCATGCCTTGCGAAGTTTTTTGGTTTCGGCATCGGTCAATTTGGTGACAGCAGGCGCGATCACAATGGCGCGATGCGTTGCGCCGTTGATGATAATGTCCGTCATGTCCACCGCCGTGAGCTCGATGAGATAGCGGTTTCTGCCGTTATAGGTGTCAAAGGTCCTTTTGTCGCCCTTTTTCCAATTCATGCTCAAGGCCAAAAATGCTGTTGAAAACGGCTCTAAGGTAAAATTATGGGGTTTAAACTGAAGAGATTGGCGTTTTCCGCGATGGTTAATATAAACTGACTGAATTTCACCCTCAGGGGAAAATTCCAATTCGATTTTTTTTTCTTTGAAATTTTCATTCGTTGTGGCAATGGAGTGCTTGGGCATAAGGGTTTTGGCTGAAATCACCGCTTCTGATTTGTACCTGAGCTTATAGACATAATCAATGGCTTTGGCTGATCGGGCGCTGGCGGTGATTTGATAATCATCGCCAACGCGCGTTAAGTTCAGCTCCACGGTGCCGGCAGGAATTCCCTGCCAGGATACCGCATAGATATATTTGCCCAACTTTGGATTAAAATCCGTCAATTCCGGCGCGTACACCGGAGTGGTGATGTCGACTTTATCAGGGGGTATTTTCTTGGCGCTTAACGTCGCGTTTGAAACAACCAGAAGCGTCCCAAAAATAAGTAAAAAAATAATTCGTTGCATGTGCTGTTTGCCATCGGCGGAAATCAAGTTTGCCTAAACTACCCAACATATTTTATTATGATTTTATCCCCCGGGGCAGATATTTGTCCAGATATTTCCGCGGGATTTTGGCCGGATGTGCTGAAGCCGGTTGACTTTACCTTTTATACTTGCCATATGAAATCAGAATTATCAATTCCCGTAATTTTCATTTTATAAAAACAACCCCATGCGGCTGCTGAACCTTTTTTTTCATCCAATCATGATGAACGTGGTCACATTGCTGGCTGTTTTTCTTTGGGCAGCCCCTGGAGCGAGCCAACATCCGGATCCATCCCAGGAATCTTCAGAAAAACAGAGGATTCGTGACATCATGGTTCAGATGGATAAAACCCACGATCAGATTTCCAAAAGCGTGATCAACGCCGCGCAATGGTTTGATTCTTTTTTTCAAGATGAAGCCCAAGAAGTGGAACAAAATTTAACCCAGCTCAGAATCAAAATGGATGTTTTCCAGGAATCCAAAGAATCCACGGAATTTAACTTTACGCCAAGGTTGAAATTGGTGCTTCCGCATTTGCAAAAAAAGGTTCATTTGGAAATCATGGGCAGCGCCAATGAAGACCTTGAATTTGAAGACACAAGAGAATCTTTCGAGAGCAGACAAACACGTGCTTCGCCGAAATCGCCCTCCAGCGCCACCCTCCGATATTTTATTGAATCCCGGGACAGATTCAACCTCAGCCTGGCCGCCGGCGCCTTTTACGATAACGGCCCCCAATTTTATTTCGGCCCCAGATCCCGGGTCTCCTTTAATTTGGGGACATGGGAACCAACCTATACCCAGTGGCTCAGATGGCTCACGGATGACGGATTTGAAACAGAATCGCGATTTGACTTTGATTATCCGCTGATGGAGCAACTGCTTTTCCGGACGCGGCTGGAGGGTGAGTGGGGAGACAAAGACGACGAGTTTGTGCACAGTCTCAGGTTTATGCTATACCACCGCTTAAGCAATCGGCGGGTGCTGGAATATGAATGCAACAATATTTTTACCAACCGGCCCAATCATCAGATCAAAGAAACCAACATCCGGGTTAGATACCGACAGCAGATCTGGCGGGACTGGTTGTATGGAGAAATAGCACCCCAGCTTTCCTTTCCGCGGGACAATGATTTCAGGCGCACACCCGGGATTTTGTTTAGAATTGAAGCCTTTTTCGGGCTTAATGAAGATTGATTTTTTTGTTCAACCGGTTTGGCTTAAGGAGGGAAAAAATGACCCATCCCAAAAATCTTATGGAAAAATTCGGCGGGTTCATGTACAGCCGCATTGTGTTTACCGGTGCGGAACTGGACCTTTTCACCCAGATTCAACGGGGAACAGATACTGCCCAGGCGCTTGCCCAGGCCAATCAACTCAACCTCCGGGCACTCACCCGGCTGCTGGATGCGCTAGTGGTATATGATCTTCTGGCAAAGGAAAACGACTGCTACCAACTGACGCCGAACGGAGAACGCCTTTCAGCGGATCATCCTGAAACCGTTTTACCCATGGTGCTGCACATGAATGAATTATGGGAAACCTGGGGTCGGCTCACCGATGCGGTAAAATTAGGGCAAAATCCCAACTGGGCCCTTCCCTCCCAGAAATCGGAAAAATCCCGCAATGCCTTTATCGGCGCCATGCATGTGGTGGGCAGCGGACTTTCACGGCAAATCGCCGAAGAACTCGATCTTTCCCCGTATACAAAACTTTTGGATATCGGCGGCGCATCCGGCACATACACCATTGCCTTTCTTGAAAAAAATCCCAACCTGTACGCCGTGATTTTTGATCTCAACGAGGTCATCCCCCTGGCTGAGCCGCGCATCCAGGAGGCTGGTCTTTTAGATCGCGTAAAGCTGGCGGCCGGCGATTTCTACATAGATGAACTCCCCCAGGGATGCGATCTGGCCCTTTTGTCAGCCATCATCCATCAAAACAGCCCCGAACAGAATGTTGCGCTGTATCAAAAAATTTACAGAGCCCTTGTTCCGGGCGGAACCCTCATGATCCGGGATCATATCATGGACGAAAGCCGGACCCATCCTCCGGCCGGCGCAATTTTTGCCATCAACATGCTGGTGGCCACCAAAGGCGGGGACACATACACGTTCCCGGAGGTAGAAAAAGCCCTAGAACAAGCCGGGTTTAAAGACATCCGCATGATCCGGCACGGAAAAAACATGGACTGTATTGTGACCGCCCGCAAGCCGGGATAAACTCAACGCGTACTCGGACCCAATATATAATATACAGGACAATCACAAAAACCGTCCTGCAAAAAAACGCACTGCACACGACCAAATTCATCGCCAAATGCATCGTATATCGGATTCTGTTCCTGCATCGCAACTGATTCCAGAATTCCTTGCGGGCGCTTAATTTTTTTCGGCATTGTTGATATAAAAGATCGGCCAGCTCAATGATTTGATGCGCAATAAACGCTAACAGGATGCTTAGACAGTATATCTCATAGGTTTTTTAGATAGAAACATTGCAAAGAGCAAAAGGCGCCCCCTTATTCCCGACGGCAAATTCCGGTGACATCTTCTTGTTGACCAACTGCAGCATCGGTTCAACGGTCACAAACTGGTCATTTTTTCTCGATATATGCGCCAATGCACTGCTCCATCTCCAATCTTCCGCACAATCGGACAACCCAGTTCGAAGCGGATTGCTTTCAACATAACGCAGGCAAGAAAATCCCGCCCATCCATTACATATCACGAAAACCTGCCTTGCCACCGATGACCGCGCCAACCTTCCCGAAAATTAATCACCCGCAGGTATGGCGCCCCTAGAATTGCAAAACTCTTTGATATCTGCATAACAGGCTGTCTGGGCTTCTATTAAAATTTACCAAGATCGTAAATGAGATGGATTTAAAGCTTGCATCCCGGCGCCAAGCAAGTTAATTTTTAACGGTTATGGCAGAATTTGCCTTTTAAAGGAAAAATTGAGGGCCTTTATAAACCCCACCCTCTTATTAAGCCCCCGTAGCTCAGTGGATAGAGCAATGGATTCCTAATCCATGTGCCGCAGGTCCGATTCCTGCCGGGGGCACCAATACAAAAGCCGCTTTTGTTTTATGGGAAGCGGCTTTTTTGAAATCAAAAAAATGTGCTAATTAACCCCGGTTACTTCACGGAGGCCATGTGCACCATAAGGTCAACGCATTTGCAGGAATATCCCCATTCATTGTCATACCAGGCAATGATTTTGACAAAATTGTCGTTTAAGGAAATGCCGGCCTTGGCGTCAAACACTGAGGTGCAGGATTCGCCGATAAAGTCTGAAGAGACCACCTCGTCCTCCGTATAACCCAAAATCCCCTTCATGGTGGTTTCAGAGGCTTTTTTCATGGCAGCCTTGATCTCCTCATATTTGGCGGGCTTTGCCAACCGGCATGTTAAATCCACCACCGATACATCGGCAACAGGCACCCGAAACGCCATGCCTGTGAGTTTGCCGTTGAGCTCCGGAATCACTTTGCCCACTGCTTTGGCCGCTCCGGTGGAGGATGGAATAATATTGAACCCCGCACCGCGACCGCCCCGCCAGTCCTTCTTTGAAGGTCCGTCCACGGTTTTTTGAGTGGCTGTGGTGGCGTGCACTGTTGTCATCAATCCTTCCACAATCCCCCAATTGTCGTGTAATACCTTTGCCACGGGCGCCAGGCAATTGGTGGTGCATGAGGCGTTGGATACAATGGACTCCCCCTTGTATTTTTCATGATTGACACCCATGACAAACATGGGAGCGTCTTTAGAAGGCGCTGAAATCACCACGCGTTTGGCGCCGGCTTTTAAATGGGCATTGGCTTTGTCCATTTCGGTATACACACCCGTGGATTCAAGTACATATTCAGCGCCGCAGGAAGTCCATGGAATATCTTCGGCCTTCATTGCGGCAAACACGCTGACGGGTTTGCCGTTGACAATTAATTTATCGTCTTTAATATCCACACTTCCTTTAAACCGGCCATGAACCGTATCATATTTGAGCATATACACCATATACGCAAGATCAATGAACGGATCGTTGATGCCCACCACTTCCACTGCAGGATTGTTTAAAGACGCCCGAAAAAAAAGCCTGCCGATCCGGCCGAAACCATTGATGCCAACTTTAATTGTCATTTCAAAACTCCTTTTGCCTGTTTATTAAATAAGTTGAAGTATTCTTGACATAACCATTTATATTAAATTATTCATAACTGATTTTTTTGGAAAAGGAAAGAATGAATTTTATGGCCGCATTGGAAAAAGATCACACATTCAACAACCGTTATTCCATGGGCGAAGAAATCGCAAACAGCATCACCCATGGCCTGGGCGCGGCATTGAGTATCGCCGCCATGTCCATTTTGATTTTTATTGCCAGCCAGTATGGAGACCCATGGCGTATTGTGAGTTTCAGCGTCTACGGTGCCACCTTGTTTATCCTCTATCTGGCATCCACATTATATCATGCGTTCACCCATGAAAAAACAAAACGATTTTTCAGAATCATGGATCACTCTTCCATCTTTCTTCTGATTGCAGGAACTTATACACCGATTACCCTTATTGCCATGCGTGGCGGATGGGGATGGACGCTGTTTTTTCTTATTTGGTTCATGGCCGTGGCCGGTTTGTTTTTTGAACTTTTGTTCATGGATAAATATCATTATATCACCGTGGGAATTTATATTGTCATGGGGTGGTTGGCTGTTATCGCCATAAAGCCCATGCTTACCCTGCTTCCGGACGGAATGATAAAATGGATTGTTCTGGGCGGGCTGTTTTATACCCTGGGGATCATTTTTTATATCTGGAAAAAAATGCCCTATCATCATGCGGTCTGGCACGTGTTCGTACTGGCCGGCAGCGCCATGCACTTTTTTGGATTTCTTTTTCATCTGGCGCACTATTCCAAATAACCGCCATCCGGTCTTATGATGGGCTTTCCGCGTCGGGTATCCGGCAAGCCTGTTTCTTTTCCCATGCGGTAAATTGATCCATATCCGTCCGGATGGATTGAACAATCCAGGCAATCAACGCCGCATCATCCAAAAAACCGAAACCCAATAGAAAATCCGGGATAACATCCATGGGCATCACAAAATAAATCACGGATGCAACCATGGAAATCAGGCTTTTGAAAGGAATTTGTGTATATGTGCCGTTGACATAGGCCTTTAGCATTCGAAACAACGTCATCAATGAATCCCATACCTCAAGGAGCCTCCCTTTTTGGCTAAAATGGGCTTTAAGATCTGCTTGCTGGATCAAGTCGTGTAATTTGTCCGGTTGTTTGACATACGTTGCGGCGTGTTCGGTGGCGCGACTAAAAAACCGGCTGCGGATAATTTTTTTTGCAAAATTTTTTACTTCACCCATGTCCATCCATCATAACGGATATCATAGTTTTTTTGATTACGAATTTTGAATATGATATACAATTTACAGCAACCCATCAAGTAGGATTCATTTTAATTTTTCTTTGGAACTCATGGGCAGGTATGACACATTTGCAATCACACAGACAACAAACTGAAATATTTGCTAAATTTGCTGAAAATGAAATCAATGGCCATGACAACTATCATGAGATGACGCTATTTCCGGAAAAATTGTGGCAAAAAATGAAACACCAAAAACTGTTCGGCGTGGGGGTTGAAAAAACCTATGGCGGTCATGGCGGTGATTCCCGGGCCATATCCCTGGCCGGAAGTGTACTAACAGCCCATGGCGGCAACCTGGGAATCGCCATGACCTGGATGATGCATGAACTAACGGCCCGGTGGTTGATCGCCCGATTCGGCAATCAAAATCAAAAAAATGAGTTCCTTCCCAAAATGGCCCGGGGGGACATCACAGTCTGCTTTGCCGCATCCGAACCCAACACCGGCGCCCATCCCAAATGGATGCGGACAACAGCAACCCCCATAACGGGAAGATACCGAATCAGCGGTGAAAAAACATTTCTTACCAACGGCCCCCTGGCGGATTTGTTCGTTGTCATTACGGCCATAGGAGCGCATGAGGGAAAAAAGGATTTTTCTGCGTTTCTGATTCCTAAGCATACGCCGGGCCTGTTGCTGACAGATCCGATACCGCTTCCTATATTAAAACCATGCCCCCATTGCGGCATTATCTTAACCGATTGCATGGTTGAAAACCACTGGCTGCTGGGGCCCCCGGGAAACGCTTATGAAGCCATTGTAAAGCCGTTTAGGGAAATTGAAGACGTCATGCTCATGGGGCCCGTCTCAGGGGGATTGCGCTTTCAATTGAACCGATTAAAAAAATTCATACGCCAACGGAAAATCAGACTCAATACAGACGAAGCATTTGAACTCGGCTCTTTGTCATGCGAGGCAGACGCGATGTTCGCCCTGGCCATGACCGCGGCTGAAAAAATTGAGACTTTAGAAGAATATTCTTTGGCAATACCGCTTTCACTTTATTTCAGGCAACAGGTTCAGGCCTTTCAAAAGCGTATCAAAATTCTTATGGAAAAATTTAACGCAGAAAATGATTTTCTGCTTTCATGCATGACTACTGATATTACCGGCGGCATCCACATTGCCGGCAATGTGGCAAAACTAAAGATTCAACGGATAGGCGAGTCGTTTATGACACCCGGCCGCTCCATCTGAGCTTGGTCTTTAGAATATCAAAATAATTTTGTTGGGGGAGTGAGATCATTCGAATGGGATGTGGACTTTTGGTGATGATGAGCATATCCCGATGATCCAAAGGAACTCCTACCTGCCCGTCAAAAGTCCCCATGATATCGATTGTTTTACGGCTGAGCTTGATTTTGATGCAAACGGTTTCAGGCACGATCATGGCTCGGTTGGAGAGGGTAAACGGACAAATGGGAGTTAAAATAATCCCCTGGACGGCCGGATGAATAATGGGGCCGCCGGCGGCCAAGGAATAGGCTGTGGACCCCGTGGGTGTTGCCACGATAAGACCGTCGCTTTTATATGTGGTCAGATAATGGTCATCAATGTATGTCTCAATATTGGCCAGCCGTGCCAAGGCCCCTTTATTCACCACCACTTCATTGAGCACGTGCTCACAGGCGATCTCCCGGCCGCTTCGAATCACCCGGACTTGAAGACGCATGCGTTCTTCTGTGGCGAAATGATTGGAGACGATCATTTCTGCTGCCGAAAAGAGTTTTTCTTCCGCGGTTTCCGCCAGAAATCCGATTTCCCCGAATTTTACGCCGATCAACGGAATATCATGGGATCCGATCCAGCGGGAGGCGCTCAAAAAAGTGCCGTCTCCGCCCAGTACAAACACGCAAAATAAATCCGCCGGCGCTGTTTCCTGTTTTTTGGCGCCGGCGCCATGCTGGGATTCCGGGAAATACGCTTCTTTGCGGACGACTCGAATCTTTCTTGAATCAAGCCAATGTGCCAGTTGATCTGCTTTCCTTATAGCTTCCTCATCATGCTTGACATACAGGCCAATGCGTTTCATGGGGATTTTCCTTTTTGATAATAATTTCTGATCCACATGCTTGAAGAAATTCATTAAGACATTTTACATTAGCGATACCCAAGGCTTCCGGCAAGCATTTTTCTAAACCAAATCCTGGATACGTATCTATTAACGCCGTCACCTTATATTTTATTTTTTATTGACATGACCGGCGTATTGGGTGAAAATACAGAAAAAATTTATTCTGTTTTCTTATCCAGTAACAATTCGGAGCCGGTCATGAAATTACGAATCTGTTTTTATATTGGCGTGGCTTTTGCTGTGATTCTTTTTGTCCCCAATTCCGCTCAGTGCGAGCTCAAAGCCTTAGGCGATATGGAAATGTCCGACGTTTATGCCGAGGGATTTGCCGAGTTCTATTATGAAACAGTGGATGCGGATACAACCAATGCCATTGCACGTTTCAACATTAATACCTATCAATTTACCGAAATCGCCTCTTTGAAACTGGGCTATCATGATGAATATGATTACAAAGATCCAAGCCCAGGGTATGGATGGGATGAAAACTGGGAAAATATTACCATCGGTAAAATTGAAAGCACATCCGCCACCCAGTCAGCGGGTTTCATCAATCCCGCGGAAGATTTTCATACAAAAGGATTATATTTTATTGCAGAATTCGACAACATCGACGATCCGACCACGCGCGAATTAAAAAGCATTAAGTTCGGCGCAGACAGCGTGGAAGGCGATATTAAAGCAAACTTTATTTCATTCAGCGGCACCATAGACGATTCCAATGACGGCACGCCAGAATATAATGCGCATGGGTTAAACCTGGGCAACAAAATCATTTCAGCCGGCGATTTAACCGGAGATGGAAATTTGGGCGGGTTCTCCATCTCCCTTTCCATCGACGGATTTGATAAAGGCTACTGGGTTACATTTACCGAAGCAAAAGTGTCGGATCCAGGCAGTTTTGTGGTGCCAACGCCGTGATTTATAGGTAACCTTATTTTCAAATACAATCCATCAGCCGGAGAAACGCGATGATGTTTTTCCGGTTTTTTTTCGCAAAAATATAAATTTTACCAAGGAGAATGATATGCGCCAAACGCAATTGATTGACATGCTGAATAAAGACCTTGCCGATGAACATGCCGCTATTCTTCGCTATTTGGTGCACAGCTATCTTGAAGGCGAAGACACCCCATTGGGCGCCGGGTTGTTGTCGCGGGCCAGGGAGGAGATGTGGCACATGCACTGGCTGGGAATGATCGTCGGAAAGCTGGGCGGCGAACCGAATATGACGCCTGCGCCCTACCCTTTTGACCCCACCAACCGCAAAACCATATTCAAATCTTATGTGGACTATGAACTTAAATTAATCCCCCATTACATGCAAGAAGCAGATACCGTGGATGATCCCCATATCAAGCGGGTGCTGCAGCGGGAGGCCTGGGAATCCGAAATCCATGCCAAAAAATTCCAACGCACCCATGACAAACTCCGTCCTGAATTGGCAAACGGTGTCCCGGGTTCGGAAAATACCCTTTCAGATGCCTATGTCCAATCTCTTCAGACAATTGTTGAATTCAAATACAACCAGATGCTCCAGGCGCTCCGAGACGCCTGGGTATTTCAAAATCAAGGGATTTCCGGATGGCGCATCATTGATTTTTCATTCACCAAAATGAAGCAACTGGCGCACATTGCTGAAAATGTGGCAGAAAACGGCTTTGAACCAAAATTGAAAACCAATCCCCTGGTGACATCCGCGGCCCTGACGCACGCCCTTCAGCATGCTTTAATCAACCTTGAAAAATCACGGGCATTACATATGGACCTTAAAAACAATCCCCAGACGCAACACCACCCAGGCCTTATCATCAATTTGGATCTTGCAATCAAGCAGGAAACCTATGAAGCCCAGGAAATTTCAGACTGGCTGAAATAAAACCAATGCCCCTGATTCATTAAAGCGACTCCCATTTTTCCCAAAGTCAGGTATCGGCCGATGCCGATGCTTGACTTTGCGGCTTTGTTATTTTAAACAATCCCAACAATGCAGCACACGCTTGATCTAACGGAACTCCCATAAAATTAAAAAATAAATAAAGGAGAAAGAACACCATGGCACAATTGATTGCGGACCGCAGGGATGTGGATTTTGTCCTTCATGAACAACTTGAAGTGGAGAAGCTCTCAACACATGAAAAATTCGCTGAATTTAATAAAAAAACCATTGATTTGATCATAACGGAAGCCAGGAATTTTGCCATTAAAGAAATCCTGCCCACCCAAGCGCTCAGTGATAAAGGCTGTGTGTTTGAAGATGGAACGGTGAAAGTGCCGGAAGAATTTCATCGGGTCTACAAACTTTACCGGGAGGGCGAATGGCTCGGCATGATCGACGACCCCAAATGGGGGGGCCAGGGCATGCCCAAAACCGTTTCCCTTGCCGCCAATGAATATTTTTACGGCGCCAATCCAGCCTTTATGCTCTATCACGGGTTGACTCACGGCGCTGCCAAACTGATTGAAACGCTGGGCACAGAGCAGCAAAAAAATCTCTATTTGAAAAAACTTTACTCCGGCCAATGGTCCGGCACCATGCTGCTGACAGAAGCCAACGCCGGCTCGGATGTGGGCGCCCTTGAATCCACGGCAAAATTAAATCCAGACGGCACCTATTCCATCACCGGCACCAAAATTTTTATTTCCGGCGGCGAGCACAATATGGTGGAAAACATCATTCACCCCGTCTTGGCCCGCATTGAAGGGGCGCCCAAGGGAACGCCGGGCATTTCATTGTTTTTAGTACCCAAATACCGGGTTAACGAAGACGGCACTCTGGGGGAATTCAATGATGTGGTCTGCTCCGGCATTGAAGAAAAAATGGGTCTCCACGGAAACAGCACCTGCACCTTGACGCTGGGAGGCAAAGGCAATTGCATCGGCACCCTCATCGGCGAGAAAAACAAAGGCATGCGGGCCATGTTCCTGATGATGAATGAAGCCCGTCAATTGGTGGGGCTTCAGGGGTTTGCCGTGGCCAGCGCAAGTTATATGCATGCATTAAATTACGCCAGAGAGCGGATCCAGGGCAAGCATCTGCTGGCTGGAAAAGACCCTGATGCGGCATCGGTTCCCATCATCCAGCATCCGGATGTCCGAAGACAGCTAATGAATATGAAAGCCTATGTGGAGGGCATGCGCAGCTTGATTTATTTCGGCGGATTTACCCATGACATGGAATCGCTTGCGGCAGACGAAGGGGAAAAGGAAAAATATGCCGATTTGACGGCCATTCTGACCCCCATCATCAAAGGGTATATCACGGACAAAGCTCTGGAAGTCACCAGCCACGGCGTGCAGGTCTTCGGAGGATACGGATACACCAAAGATTTTCCAGTGGAACAACTCATGCGGGATTGCCGGATTTTCATGATTTATGAAGGGACCAACGGCATTCAGGCCATGGACCTTTTGGGCCGGAAATTGGGGATGAAAAAAGGAAAACCATTCATGGATTATCTGGGACTGATGCAAAAAACCATTGCTGAAGCCAGAAAATCAAAGGGTCTCCAAGACATGTCCCAACGCCTTGAGCTTGCCGTGAACCGACTGATGGAAATCGCCCTCCATCTGGCCAAGGCAAGCACTTCCGACGATATATTACATGCATACGCCTTTGCCCACCCCTTTCTTGAAGTCACCGGTGATATCACCATGGCATGGATGCATCTTTGGCGGGCCACAGTGGCTTTTCCCAAACTCCAACAGATTGCCGGAAGCACGGATATGAATATCTTTCGGGAAAAAGCAGAAGCCCACAAGGATGCCGCTTTTTATTACGGCCAACTAAAAACCGCTGAATTTTTTATCCATACCATTCTTCCCATCACCATGGGCAAACTCAATGCCATTGCCGAAACCAACGGCGCAGCAGTGGATATGCTGGATGCATCATTTGGAAGCTAACATATCCGTTTTTCTAAAAATAAAGCGGGTCATGCGCCAGTGCCATCCTGGGTCCATGACCCGCCAAACAATGGTGATTTTTGCCGATCATTTTTTCTAAAAAATGTATTTTTTTATTTTCGAATCATTATTCCTTGACATATATGTTGTATTTTGATTATAAGGGCATACAAAATATACGATATTCATTCTTAGCCATTTCATTTATTATGCAACACATCCATGGGTAATCATCCGGACGTGCCGATACGGGTCAAGGGTGTGGGGGACAGTCTTTGGGTCACCATCGACCCGACCTTGCCCCTGGAGCAGATTTATGAAGAAATTACCAAAATATTCCAGCGGTTAAAACATCTGGCGGTTAAAGCCAAAGTGGTGATTGATACTGGAAGTCATGATGACTGCGACCCGGTGATAGAATCCGTGGGGAATTTTTTAACTTCGCAATTTCAGGTGGGGCAGGTTTTCAAGGCCGAACCCCCCAAAAAATCCTTGGATCCATCTGAAGAAGATGTCTCGGAGTCCTCGGGGGTTTCTGCGAACCCTGCACAAGATTCTTTGATTATTGCAGGCCGTGTGCGTTCCGGCCAAACCCTTGAAGCGCGTAAACATCTTGTTATTTTGGGAGATTTAAATCCTGGTGCCGAAGCCATTGCCGGCGGGGATATTTTGGTGCTAGGAAGTCTTCAGGGCAAAGCAGCGGCCGGCCAGCCGGATAATGCCAACGCCATTATCATGGCTTTGGAATTTAAACCCACCCAAATTCAGATCGCCGGTTTTGTGGCGGCCGGAGGGGCCCGGACCACCCGAAATGTTCCTGAATTTGCGCATATTGAAAACGGCCAGATTATGGTCCATGACTATATGAAAGAAAATCCTTTCAAACGAATGAGCTGGCCTAAGGAAAGATGAATTTTGGGTTCACATACAAAAAAACAACCTTTTATGTAAAATGAGGTGCCATGTGGATGGAAAAGTGATTGTCGTCACATCGGGAAAAGGCGGGGTCGGTAAAACCACCGTCACCGCATCCATCGGCGCCGCCCTTGCCCTCCAGGGAAAACGGGTGGCTGTGGTGGACATGGATATTGGTTTAAGGAACTTGGATGTGGTCATGGGGCTTGAAAACCGCATCGTGTTCAATATTGTGGATGTTATTCAAGGCAAATGCAAATTAAAACAAGCTGCCATTAAAGACCGGAGGATTGACAATCTGTATCTGATTCCCGCATCCCAGAGCCATGAAAAAAACGTGATCAAACCGGAAAATATGGTTTGGTTGTGCAGCAGACTCAAAAAAGAATTTGATTTTACCTTACTGGATTGTCCGGCGGGCATTGAACAGGGATTTAAGAACTCCATTGCCGCTGCGGACGAAGCCATTGTGGTCTGCACCCCGGAAGTTTCATCGGTACGGGATGCGGACCGGGTCATTGGACTGCTCTATGCCCGAAACATTACGCCCAAGCTGATTGTAAACCGAATTGTTCCCAAAATGGTGGCAAACGGAGATATGTTGAGCCATGAGGATATTATTGAGGTGCTGTCCATCGATTTAATCGGGTTGGTGGAAATGGATGAAAAAGTGGTGATTTCAACCAATACCGGCACGCCGTTGATCTTGCAAAAGGATTCCAAAGCGGGCAATGCGTTTTTGAGAATTGCTATGCGGCTGGACGGCCACCCCAATCTTCCCGTTGAAAATCCCATGGAAAAACAAGGATTCTGGAAAAAAATCAGCAAAAAATTTTCTCGAAAAAATTAAGAGGCCGCCCATGCAAATTCAAACATTGCTGAAAAAATTATTGAATAAGACCGGCAGTAAAGAGGTGGCGAAAAAACGCCTGAAATTTGCCTTAATTTATGACCAACTGGAAATCCGGGATGATGTGCTGAGGAATTTGCAGCAAGATCTCATCGAAGTGATTTCACGATATTTTGAAATTGATAAGAAATCCATTGTATTAAATATACAGCGGTCCGATGAATGCTCCGCCCTTGTGTTTAATACACCCATTTTGTCTGCCAAACGCATTCAAGAACTGCCGGTGTCCTAAAACAGTCATGAGGCTGTGGGGTCAAAAGCTTAAATTGTAAATGAACCATATATCAACTTTTCTGACGGCGCATTGGAATAAGATTCAAAATTGCGGCATGAAAAAAAGCAGGCATAAATAATGCTGGGCCTGCGTGACGGAGCTGGTTCTCACATGTTACGCATTTCGGAAGAACTGGACCCGGCTGATCCAAAAAAATTTACCAGGGAGGGGAAGTCATGCAGAAAAAAACGAGTTGGATTTTTTCGGTCCTAGTTATATTCAGTCTGGTCGCCGTATTTATCAGCATGCCGGCATTCGGAAAAGGCAAAACACCGCCTCCTGTATTAAAAACCGACATCTCCCGGATAAAACTGTTTGCGCCCGAATCGCCGGAATTTCAAACTTACCTGGGTGTTGAAAAAGATTCTCAATTCTTTATCACCCAACTTCCCGCCAAACTGCTTCTTATTGAAGTTCTCAATGCCTTTTGTCCGGACTGCCAGAAAAATGCGCCCCCCATGAACCAGGTCTTTAACATTATTGAAAATGACACGGAGTTGAAATCCGGTGTCAAGCTTATCGGGATCGCCGCCGGAAACAGCGCCAATGAAATCAAGCCGTTTATCAAGGAATTCAAAATTAAATTTCCGGTATTCCCTGACCCGGACAATAAGCTCCATGAACTTCTCGGCAACGCCGGTCCGCCGGCGGTTATTCTTTCCGATATAAACGGCAATGTTCTTTTTTTTCACGAGGGGGTTGTAAAGGATATGGATTTGTTGCTGCAAAATATTCAGGAGGCATATAAACAGCTTTAACGTCATGCTGCTCCCCCATTCCGAGACAAACAACCATGCTGTTGACAACGGCATTGCGCATCCTGTTTTAAAAAAACTTCCCCTTGAAATTCGCCGGGAAATTTTAGAAATGGCCCAAGAACGGCTTTTCCCAGCCGGCACCACCATTTTTGAGCAGGGCGATCCCGGCGACTGCTTTTTCATGATCAAATCCGGCAAAGTCCGGATTTTCAGGGAAACAAAAGATTTGATGATGACCGAGCTGACTCATCTGGGGCCCGGGGACAGTTTCGGGGAAATGGCCCTGCTCACTGGCGCGCCCCGGGCGGCCACAGTGGAAGCGGTGAAAGACACCCATCTAATCGTGCTCACCAAGTCCCAGTTTGACAAAATTCTCCAGAAATATCCAGAAGTGTCTTTATCGCTGATTATTCAGATGGCCTCCTGGCTTATTGAAAACGATCAAATGCTGGAGATGGAAAAAACCCGCCAGTATCAGCCGGCCAAAATATCTATTCTGGATTTCATTCTCATTATCGGACTGAGCCTTCTTTGCGCAGTCATTTTTAATCATTCCAATCCCAACGGCATCGCCTTGTTTCCCAAAATGATATTAAATGCGCAGGTGCAGGAAATTCAGATCAATGCCGCCATCACCGATTTTAAACTGGGCAATGCCATTTTTGTGGATGCCCGGCCATCCAATTTTTACAACGAGCAACATATTCCCGGCGCCGTCAATACGCCCATCTCCCTGTTTGATATTATGTACATGATGTCGTTGAGCGATGTGGACAAATCCCGAAAAATTATAGTCTACGGCCGGACATTCAGTGGGAAATATGATGTGGAAGCAGCCAATAAACTCATCCTGCGGGGACACAAAAACGTTTCTATCCTCAAAGGCGGGATCCCTGCGTGGAAAAAAGAAGGCGGGGCGCTCTCATCATGACCAATTTAAATAAAATGATTATCCACGTCGTCACCAGCGAATACCTGTCGCTTGTGTTTAGAATTTATATCGGGCTGGTCTTTATTTACGCCAGCATGGGCAAAATCCCTTATCCCGCCCAGTTTGCAGAATCTGTGGCCTCGTATCAGATCGTGCCGTTTTGGGCGGTCAACCTGACGGCGGTGCTGATTCCATGGCTGGAATTGATTTGCGGTCTGTTTCTTATCATCGGACTTCGGACAAGGGCTGTGGCATGCATCGTGGCCGCTTTGCTGGCCATATTTATCATCTTGATGATCATCAATATATTCAGGGGCGCGCCCATCACCTGCGGATGTTTTGACAATGTCGGCGAAACCATCGGGTGGAAAAGGGTTATAGAAGACATGGTGTGGCTGGCCATGACGATCCAGATCTTTTTTTATGACCGGATTTATCTGTTCAGACGTTTATTCCACCTGATTGCCAAAAAAATGTTTCATTAAGTTGCATGGGGGGCTGATGTGAAATCAAAATATGCCTTTATTTTAACAATATGGACTGTCTTTTGCGCCATTTTCGCGGGTTCCGGATGCGACATGAAGGATCAGCTGATCGGCGTCTATGACGCCATTGAACCTGCCAATGCGCTTGATGAAAAAATAACGATTGAGCTTATGGAAAACGGCAAAGGTTTATGGCGCCGCAGAAATGAAGAGGTTCCTTTTTCGTGGTATATTAAAAATGAAGAGATCAGAATCAACACCAAAGACGGTGGGACCATGGTAGGCAAAATCAAAAAAAAGGGGATTACCATCATCCTGCCCGGGGAACAGGAGATCACATTTAAAAAAATCCGGTAATCGACCTGCAAAAATTCTTTTTTGGGTCATAGGCCGGGTGACTCATCCATCCATGTGGCGGTGAAGAAAAGCGCCTGATGGATAATTTTCACCAGGGATGGGTTTCCGGCGAGGGCTTTGTTTTACATCTTTCTTCACTTATCCATCGCTCATATTCATCAATCACCTGTTCGACGTCACGGCATGTTTGGATTGTTGAGACAGCATTTCGAAACCGCGCGCTGCCGGGCAACCCCTTGGTAAACCTCGCCAGGCGGCTTCGCATCATCCGACAGGCATTGCGCTCACCAAAATATGCCACTGATGAAAAAAAATATTTTTTCATGGTGTTAATCCGAAATGCTTTTTCGACCGGATGGACGGGCTGGTCGGCAAGCAGATCATGAATTTGGGAAAAGATCCAGGGATTGCCCAGGGCCGCCCGGCCCACCATAACTGCGTCGCACCCGGTTTCCTGAATCATCCGCAAGGCATCTTCAGGGGCGGCGATGTCCCCGTTGCCTATGACCGGTATGCGAACTTGTTTTTTAAGCATACCAATCAATGCCCAGTTCGCTTTCCCGGAAAACCCTTGAGAAGCAGTTCGGGGATGCAGGGTAATGGCATCCACGCCGCAGTGCTGGGCGATTTTGGCAAGCCTGAAAGCCTCGTTGCCGGAAGCATCCCATCCAGCCCGCATTTTAATGGTGAGCGGGATTGTAACAGCCTTTCTGACTTTTTTGATAATGTCCTCGGCCAAAGCGGGGTGTTTCATAAGGGCCACGCCAGCATGGTTTTTTACAATTTTTTTTACCGCGCAACCAAAATTGATATCAAGGATGTCGGCCCCGGATTCCTGAACAATCGCCGCTGCATCCGCCATTTTAAACGGATCCGCGCCAAAAATCTGAACGGACAAGGGTTTTTCTTCGCAAACGCTTTGAAGCAAACGACGGGTTTTTTCAGAACCATGCAACAGACCGTTGGCGCTCACCATTTCCGTGCACACCAGCCCGCACCCAAACCCTTTGACCATGAGCCGAAACGGCAAATGGGTGATGCCTGCCATGGGGGCAAGAATTGTGATATGGTTTAACTGAACGGATCCGATACAAAGGCTCATGGATATGCGGATTCCCCGTCTGCACAAGGATTGGCGTAGCAGAACAAACAATTGTGATAACATGGTTGTCGGCTATAGGTGCCGATGTCCTTGGATTCAAAACATCCGCACCCTTGCCGCACACGTTGTCCCACGTCTTTTTTGAAAGACAGTTCGCCGCCGAACAATTTCACCAACAATGGATGGGGAATGCAGGATCCGGCCCTGATATTTGCATCATCCGAAAGACCCTCCAAGACTTCTTTTTCACAGCATGTATACAATTCCATGCCGTTGGCGGCAATGACGGATTGCATGCCCAGCAGAATCTCTATTTTTTCGTTGACAGGCGGATCGGTAAAATTGAATCCGGGGATGCGCAAACACCTCCGGGCGATTTTTGCATAATGGTCCATGAAACTCGTGATACATCGTCGAATGCCCAAAGATGAAAGACGATGCGCAATGACTGAAAAATCATCCAGATTATTTTGAACAGGACCATTGGAAAACGAAAAAAAACAGACAGGATCAAACCGCCATTGCACGGTTTCCGGCCCAAAGGTTTCGCATAAAACAGCGGCTTGTTGAAAGCGATTCTTCAAGGGCGAAACCTTGGGTTCAAGCAATAAGGATTCGGAATTGATCGTAAAATTGAAAAACAAATGATACCCTCTGCGCATCAGCTGCTTTCCATGCCCGTCCTCAATAAACCGGCTGAAATCCTTGGACCAAAACACAATGGTATGGACATCATCGGGGGAAGCGGCAATCCTTGTCGTACGGCCGTTATACGGATTGGTCAGCTCAAAAAAGCCCGCGTCAATCCGCGACATAAACCAATCCATATAAAATGCGGGGATATCGGTCCGCCGGGACGCTGAAATGACAATCCGGGGTTTCATTTATCGGCATGATTCTAAATGGAATCGAGTGATGAACTTAAAAAACATCATCCAAATGCTGCGTTTCCATGTTCTGGAGTTTGATATTTTTCGAGTTTTTTAAAATCTCATGAGGGTGATTTTGCCCCGGATTTTCTTTCAAAAAGAGAAATCACCGTTCCTTTAACAGCGCCCGAATTGGTTTTTTCAGCATCCGGATGGGTCGGATCCGGTGGGGAAATGGGTTCGGTGCGGGGCGCAACCACCTTCTCCAGCCGCATCTTTTTTCCGTCCATGGTGAATTCCTGGCCTTGGATATACACATCTTTTAAAATCCATGTCACGGTGCGGAGAGGAAGTTGCAAAATCAGAAGCCGAACGTGATACCACCCTTTTTTATGGTCCGGCAGAATTTCCTCAATGCGGGCAAACACCAAGGGATGATTTTCAAAATAAATTAATACGATGTCGTTTTCAGCCGCCATGATCAATCATCTTTACACGGAAAAAAAATCGTTCGCAACCAGTGGGCCAAGGAATTGCCCATCATGTTTTCCCGGTCGATCCGATCGATATCCCGGGCCAGTTTTTCAGGGTTTGCATACCAATCGGACCGCTTGTAAAATTTTTTCTCAGGATCCAATTCCCTCACCACGCGGGCCGGGTTTCCCGCGGCGATACAATTGGGGGGGATGGATTGGGTGACCACAGCCCGTGCGCCGATGACGGAATTTTCGCCGATGGTGACCCCTTTGCAGACCACGGCGTGATCTCCGATCCAGACATTTTTTTGAATATGAATGGGCGCGGCATTGCCGATGGACCAGACACGATCATACACATCATGCCAGTCCGCATCCGTAATATAGGCGCCGCCGGCCAACATGCAGTCGTCTTCGATGATAATTTCTTCCGCTGAACTGATACGCACCCCCGGACAGATCAAGCAATAGTCTCCGATTTTAATTTTTCCATGCCCTTTTTTTTGGGGCCAAACCGTCAATCGGACTTTGTTTTCACCGGTTGTCAGGATGTTTGCGTATTTGCCTACTTCAATGGGCGAGCCGAACACCTCCACGTTCCAGGGATGAATAACAAAGAGACCTTCTCCAAGAGCGTCGAAACGCGGTTTGAGAAAATACCAGGCATAGTATTCCTGAAATTTTAAGTAAACTTTTTTGATGTAATATGGACGATGATCTCTTCGCAACGAAACTCACCTGATGGCGGTTGCATATTCCGAGGTTTGCCAAAAATCATGGGAAAAAAGATCGGCCGCAGCAGACAACCGATACAAAGCATCGGCGGCCATAATGACCACCGCGTTGGTCCAGGTTATTTTATCCTCAGGCCAAATCACCATATCCGGATATGTAAAACCGCACCAGTAGGAGCCATCTTCAAATTTCCGCTCGGAAATCCAGTTGAATACGATTTCTCCGATTTTATAGTTACCCGTGGACGACAGCGCAATGATCAGCTCCGAGGTTTCCGCAATAGTGATCCACGGACGGTCGGAAACACATCGGATGCCCATGCCTTCGACCACGAATTTTTTCCAATGCTGGCCGATCCGTTTGCGCGCATCATATCCGGTCACCGCGCCCGAAAGCACGGGATAAAACCAGTCCATGGAATACCTGGATTTGGTCATATTAAACAGATGATAGCCGTTTCGGATGGCATTTCCCAGCTTGTTTAAAGCGATCTTCCAGGAGGCGTTGGGGCGACCGAGGATTTCTGCAATGGCAAGGGCGCATTTCAGGCTCATAAAAATCGAGCTGGAACCCGTGAGCAAAGCCATTTTATCCACCTGAAGATCCGGGCTTTTTGCCCAATAAATTTCTCCTGTGGGCGATTGGAGGCTCAATGTAAAATCCATGGCAGCGCTCAATGTGGGCCACATGCGATCCAAAAACGCTTTGTCTTTGGTGATCAGATAATAATGAAACAGCCCCACAGCGATGTATGCGCTCAAATTGCTGTCCCGGGTTTTATCCAAAGGTTCCCCGTCAAGATATGCCGCATACCAGCTTCCGTCTTCCAGTTGCATGCCGGCCAGCCATTCATACGCCCGTCTGGCTTCATCCACATATCCGCCGATGCAAAGCCCCATGGCGGCTTCCACATGATCCCATGGATCGGTTTTTCCCCCCAAACTCCAAGGGATGTCGCCGTTGGGTCTTTGAAGCTGCGCAATCATTCCGGCCACAGCGTCTAAATCAATATCAATATCTAAGCCAAGTTTTCGACGCGGAATATCCCGCTTCATAACCATCCTCATCAAAACATTCGATACCTAAAACGCGCCCTCTCCCCGACAGAGCTTATCCTGATCTAAACAAATTTTTTTATATAATTCAAAACCAAATTGCTATCAATAAAATTTCTCTTGTGGCCATTCAGGCAAGGGATTTGCCCAGATGGACAGCCGGGGGGCATGGCTCTTTACAGCCGGGGCTGTTTTGGCCCCCGGCCCGCCATCCAACAGGCCGCTTCCCTGCTTACCGACGACCCGCCATAAGCAGCCGCCCCCGTTTCTTTGCCCTCCCGGGTCCACCCGCAATGGGTTCCCTTATCCAATAAAGAGAAAATTTCATATGCACCTTGCGGCGTTGGAAACCCCCTCTCAATATTTAACCGCTTGCAGCGGACGTTGGATATGGAGGCCATTTTTGGGGCCGCAATCTTTAGATTATTTCGATGACAGTGGCCATGGATACCCCTCCGCCGCCGCAGAGAGTGGCAAGCCCCAGGGATTTGCCCCGTTTTCTCATGGCATGCAACAATGTGACAATAATTCGGGCGCCGGTGGACCCCACGGGATGTCCCAGGCCGATGCCCGATCCGTTCACATTGGTGATCTCACGATTCAACCCCAGCTCTTTTTCGCATCCCAGATACTGGGCGGCAAAAGCCTCATTGAGTTCGATGAGTTCGAAATCATCCAGTTTCAACCCGCTTTTGGAAAGCAGGTCTTTAACCGCCGGCACCGGCGACAATCCCATGACCGCCGGGTGGCATGCGCCTTTGCCGAAGGCCTTGATCCGCGCCAAGGGCTTTAGGCCCAATTCTTTTGCCTTATCCCCCGTCATGAGGATCATGGCGGATGCGCCGTCATTGATGCCGCTGGAGTTTCCGGCGGTCACTTTGCCGGTCTTGGGAATAAAGGCCGGCGGAAGTTTTTGTAAATCCGCCAGGGTCAAGCCCGGACGGAAATGCTCGTCCTTGTCAAACAGGATGGGCTCTTTTTTCTTTTGGGGCACGGACACCGGCACAATTTCCTCAACAAAGTCGCCGTTTCGGGTGGCGCGCTCGGCGTTGTTGTGGCTTCGGAGCGCCACTTCGTCCATTTCCTCCCGGCTGATATTGTATTTTTGAGCCACAAATTCAGCCGTATGGCCCATAATATAGGGCTTTCCCACAAAGAGGGAATAGGGCGGCTGGGAAGCATCCACCGGTCCGTCAGCAGGCAACGGCAACACATGGGATCCGCAGTGAAGCCTGCGGATCAAGGAATCCACGAATACATTGTCCTGGAGTCGGCATCCCCATCGGGCCGCGGGCACTTCATAAGGGGCGGACGACATATGCTCCACACCGCCGGCCAGGATCACGTCGGCCATGCCCGCCTGAATCATGGCCATTCCGGACAGAACAGCTTCCATACCGGAAATGCAGACGCGATTGATGGTGACGGCCGGCACAGAATCCGGAATCCCAGCCATGAGTGCGCCCACCCGGGTGACATTGAGCGTATCGGTGGGATCCATGCAACACCCGAAGCGCACGTCGTCAATGATAACCGGGTCAATACCGGCGCGTTTGACCGCCTCTTTCATAACCACGCTGGCAAGGGTTGCACCGTTTAAATCTTTTAAAGTCCCGCCGAACACGCCGATGGCGGTCCGGCATGCGGATACAATGACAACCTCTTTCATCGACTTTTTCCTCCTGAATTCAAATGGAATATATTCAGGTTTCCGCGCGCGGAAACCAATATGACGTTCCGCC